>OHUJ01000022.1_pt1 | contig 93680 bp, 71 predicted proteins | sample 1579241 | NCBI WGS metagenome assembly OHUJ01 (sample SAMEA3882547, study PRJEB24775) | human gut metagenome | biome: human-associated habitat; feature: intestine environment; material: feces | place: Netherlands | collected 2009/2010
TCAAATGCATATGCACGGGTGGTTTCTTTGGGATTTATTTCTCTCATAGTGCGTCTTTCAAATTTTCAATCATTTTTCATGCTTCTCCAGATATTCTCTCATGGCCTCGTTGACGATGTCACGGAGAGACATGTTCTTTTCGATAGCCAGGAATTTCATGCGGGTATGCACGCTTTTGTCGATGACGAAATTGCAATGTACCGCCGGTTCCTTTTCCGCCTTGGCCGGAACCGTTTCTTTCTTTTGCGGGGATTTTTTGGTTGATGAAAGCAGCCCGTCAAGGCCGCTTTTCATACCGTCTTTCAATAAATCGCTTTTGCCCATATTGTTTTTACTTTAGTTTCAGTACCTCCAGCGCCAAGTCCATATAATCCTTGGCCCCGTTGCTGTTTTTGTTATACTCGAAAATGTTCAGACCCTTGATAGGGGCTTCCGCCAGAGCCACGTTGTCCCGGATGACGGTCTTGAACACCTTGTCGCAGAAAGAATCGTTGATGAGCTCGGACACGCTTTTGTTAAGCGTCTTGCGCTTGTCGAACTGGGTGATCACGATACCTCCGATGCTCAGTCCCGGATTCAGGCGTTGCCTGACGATTTCAACCACATTCGTAATCTTTGCCATACCGCGCATGGCGAGGAACTGTGCCTGGACCGGGATAATCAGGAAGTCCGCCGCGGTAAGAGCATTGAGCGTGAGCAGTCCCAGCGATGGCGGACAGTCAATCAGTATATAGTCGAATTTCCGGCTGTCAAGCAGCTTCGCAATCAGCCCTTTCAGTATCAGTTCCCGGCCAGGTTCGTTGATAAGTTCCGATTCGGCAGCCGACAGGTCAAGGCATGAGGGAACAATGGTAAGGCCGTTCTTCAGTTCGACCAGCGGCAAAGGGTATTCGCCCTTCATCGCCCCGTACACGGTCTGTTCTTCCTCGATGGACAGGCCGCAGGATTCCGTGAGGTTTGCCTGACCGTCCATGTCAATCAGGAGCACACGTTTTTTCTTCAGCTGCAGTGCGGCAGCGAGATTTATGGTAGTGGTTGTCTTTCCGACCCCACCTTTATGATTCAGAACTGCTATAATTTTTGTCAAGATTCAGAGTCTTAATGTCTGGTACAAAGATAATACTATTTTTAGTCTTCACTATAATTAGTATTTACTATTTTACTAATATAACATATTTTAGTATCGTAGTATTTACTACTCTACTAAAAGACTAAGCCACTAAATGTAGTATCTACTATTTTTCGTAACCCGGGATTTACTAATCTCCTAAATTACTACAATTAGTAAATACTACATCCGTGACCGTTTTCCGGAAGATGTCAGAACGGAAGGTCTTCCTCCCCGTCCTGTGGCATGTCCGCCGGAGGAACTGGTGCGTTATCGGCAGCTGCGGCCTGGCCGTCGGCTTCGGAGGTTGTACCTTCCCGCTTACCGGTGTTGATGAACTCCAGGGCATCCGCCGTGATGGAGAGCTGGATCTGGCTGTCGCCGTTTTTGTCCTTCCACAGTGAAGTTGACAATGTTCCCCCGACAAGGACCATGCGTCCTTTGGTGAGGTATTCGGAGAGGCGGATATAGTTTTCCTTGTTGCTGCGTACCCTTACCCATGTGGTAACGGCATTTCCGTGCGAGAAGTCATCTACTGCCATATCAAAAGCAATAAACGAACCGTGTGTACCCTCGATAACCTGACAATCCTTTCCGATGCGACCGATAGTGTGAATGTATAGCATAATTTGAAAATGTTTTGCGGCAAGGTGGTTAGTCCTGCCATTACCTGTGACTTTGTTTTTTCTTCCCTCTGGTCGGATCCTTTCTGCCGGACCGCCTTGGGGTTTTATGGTGCATGACAAGGATGTCGGTACAGCCCATTCGACGTTTTTTTGAAGCAAAATACTCTTGCCCGGCAAGGAAGATTTTCCTTCAAAATGCACTTCAAAACGGAAGAATCAGGCGCGACAGCCTACATTCGCACCTGATAAAACCTACGCGGCGGCAGGCAAGGTATGACGAGAGAAGGTAATCCCGATACAGATATAAAAGGCAGAATTGTCCCGTATATATAAGGGGATGTTTATAAAAGTGATGTATGACGGCTTGGGCGGGTAAAAGAAACGGTCTGCCGGGCAAACAAAAAGGGGACTCTTTCTGCCTGTGACATACCGGAGGCACGACGGACGGCACAAGCAGAATGTGTTACCGTTTGCCCACGACGCCGTCGGCCCGTAAAGGAAAGCTACGGACAGAAGGCGGAATGTGCCGGAGCAACAACCAGGCAGGATGCTCATATAGCGGAATACCGGTTGTTTCGACAGGTCGAAGCTCCGGCATGAAGCGGTATGAAGCAGACTGCCGTTGATCGGACACAGCCTTCCGTACCTTGGAGTGGAGGGCGGACCGCGGCACAGACATCATACCTTAATTTCGGGTGGGGAAAGCCGGATAGAAAAGGGAGGAAATACCGGAAAGGTATCCATATAAAAGGACACTGGCTGGCAAGGCCATGAAGGCAGTCCCGTATGACCGCCTTCTCCTGCCTGTCAATCAACAAAGTTGAAATACCTGTCGCAAAGCTCTTTCTGCTGCATGAAGCGTTCGCTCTGATAAAAATCTACCTCGGGATACTTGCAGAAACCCGAAACGGCGTATCTGCCGGTAGGGGTACATAATCCGTAAAGCATGAGCCAGTCGAGAACTTCTTCCCCGTTGTTGTTCGTGTCGATAAACTGACATCCGGCACTGCGTTCCGCACCAGGCAGATTGACCGTGATGATGGTTTCCGACTCAAATTCGTTACTGTCTTCTACATACGCCAACAATGCCAGACAAAGCGGTGTTCCGAGTCCATGCTGGTAATATGTGACAAGGGGGAAAACCCATTTACCGTCCTTATGAAGCAGTGTCAAGGTCATGCCGTCCACTTCCACGCTTCTCTCTCTGATTTCATTTTCCATAATGCTATCGTTTTTTTAAGTTTACTTTTTTCTTTCCCTGCTTTCGGTCCTTAAAGACCTTCGCCGGATTTATTTTTCCGCACCACGAAAGTGATAACGGCAACCGGACAAATCTGGCGACAGAAATACGCTTCTCCCCGAGAAGGAAGATTTCCGTCGGCCACTGCAGGCCGTGAGGATTTGCAAGGTGCAGCTGTTATCCGTTACTTTCGCGGAACAATAAGCCGGAAGGTCAGGACGGACTGCAAGGACAAAGATATAAAAGGATTGAAAGACAGATATAAAGGGAGGCGATAAAAAGGCTCTCAAGCCTATACATTCAAGAATATCATACAATTTCTAATCATTGATAATACCAATGGGAATTTGGGTCAGGAAGTTGCCAAGTGTGATAAAGAAATTGATGAATTAAAAGTTAAGATGCAATAAATGCAGAAATAGCAAGGCAAACAGATACGCGATCTTCAAGAATACACAGTCAAGAACTTGAAGCCAAAGACAGGGAAATTTCCCGGCTGAACTCCTTACTTGAAAAAGCGTATAAATGGTTTTCCCATGTTAAAGAACAGTTTGATAAATTACGGCATAGTTTACGAAGACCGACAGAAGAACCAAGAAAAATCAGAGGATTGAAGTTTTAATTTTTTAGATTTGTATAGGGAACCAACAAAAACTAAAAAAGGAGTAGACTTATGGTGTTGACAAAGGAACAACTTTCCGAATTAATATGCAAACATTCGGAGCGGGAAAATGGTCTTCAGGATCTGTTGGAGATCTTGTTGGAGAGTATGATGGTCTCGGAGCGCCGGGAATATCTCCGGGAAAACTCGGCATCAGGGAATAAATGCAACGGCTTTCGCCCGGGACATAGTTACGGTCATGGCCGTACGCTGACGTTCCGGATACCCCGTGATCGCTACGGGAACTTTCATCCCCGGATTCTGGCGATCCTTCGCCATCAGGAAGATGAATGCGAACGCCTTGCGGGAACGCTTTACACGAAAGGTCTTACGCAGGAACAGGTCGGCGAGGTATTCCAGGATATCTATGGCGAGCACTACAGCAAGGCGAGCATTTCGCGAATGCTGGACTACCTCCGAGAAGATGTCTCGCAATGGCTCACGCGCTCTTTGGAGACGTATTACCCGATCGTCTTCATCGATTGCGTACACATGAAGATCCACCGCAAGCGGAGCGTGGAGACCGAAGCTTTCTATGTAGTGCTTGCCGTGCGTGAAGACAAACGGCGTGAAGTGTTGGGGATCTTCAATAAGCCCACGGAGAGCGCCCTGGGTTGGGGCGAGATGCTCGCAGAACTGCATGAACGAGGCGTTCGGAAGATCGGCCTGGTGTGTGCCGATGGGCTGAAGGGGCTGGAGGATGTCATCAGTGCGGTCTTTCCCGGAACCCCGCTGCAACGCTGTACGACGCACCTGAAACGCAATCTGCTGAGCTGCGTGCGCAACGGCGACAAGGGAGAGCTGGCCGAGGATCTGCGGCAGCTCTTCCGTACGGGGGATCGCAGCTATACAGTAGAGAGAGCTTGGGAACAATGGCAGGCGCTCTGTGAGAAATGGGGTCAGGATTATCGCAGTTTTCGACGACGGGCGGAGGATCCGGCCTACAAAGCCTACTTCACTTATCTGAACTACGAGGCAAGGATTCAGTCGATGATCTACACGACGAACTGGATCGAGCGTCTGCAGAAGGATTTTCGACGGGTTACACGCATGCGGGGAGCTATGCCCAACGAGGAGTCGGTTCTGCTGCTGATGGGCAAAACGGCCATGGATAAGAAATCCTACCTGAGGCCGGTACCGCGAATCGACCTGGATCGGGATTTATTCCCCGAGTGAAGACTATAACACAAAAAGAAGAACAACACGCCGCGGCGTGTTGTTCTGAACCCAAGAATCGCTATATTTGCATATCTGAAGAATCTGAAGGCGCCTGCACAGACACACTTTTTGAAACACTACCGAGAAACCTCTTCCGTCCATGCGATTAACTCATATTTGCGGCAGTGTACCTGAAGACAGCCCTTTATCACTTCATTCACAATGCAGTGTTGATTGTTAATGAAGTTGTCAATCTTATTTAAGCACGAATTTTGAGATAGTACTCTTCAGAACTCAAAGAAGATCTCTAATCGGCTAATTTTGGAAATTTAGAGGCCTCTTCATTTATGGGAGGGAACAGGTAGGGATTGATATTATTTACGTTGATTAATATATGAGTCTGCATTTTCTAAATAGAAAATATCATCATCATTAGTTATTTTTTTTAACTCATTAAAACATTTGTAAGCAAAAACGGGCTCAATTCCGTTTATATAATGAATCCAACCAAGGATTTTAGCCGCTTCTTTTCTACAAAAGTCATCTAGTACTCGTGGGTTCGTACAATTAATGTCATATTTATGTTCTATATGAGATGACAATCCGTAAATTCGAATATAATGGATTGCGGCACGTAAATTTTTTTTGATTCTTCGAGGGATTCTTGGCTTCGTCTTATCTGCAACCGTTAGTCCTGTTACATATTGGGAACGGCCTCTTTTGTACGTTCTGGTTTTTTCGGTATTAAGTGTAAACCCATATTTAGTAATAATTTCTTCCAGAGGATCTAATTCTATATTATCCTCGCTAGAAAATGACAAGTCATCGGCATAACGCGTATAGTTAATATTTCTATCCTTACATATTGCAGAAAGTTCTTTATCCATTTTGGAACATACTATATTCGCAATAATAGGGCTAGTATTGAAACCTGCAACAAGAATCTTGTTATAAGTAACGATATCTGCAAGGATTGTAGCCATATTATTATGGAATCCCAATGACTCAAAAGCTTCGATGATGCTTTCAAACGGAATACTTTCAAAAAAGTTCTTAATATCGAGATTTATAATTACCTTTTTATTAAGATGAAATTTTGCATTATAAGCAATATTCCTTCCAGCGATAAAACCTCCTACACATTCTAGAGGCTCGTATAATTTAGATAATTTGAACTTTAAGCATTTAAGAGTATTGCATAAAAGATAATCCATTGCTTGGTATACTTCTCGATGGCCATTTCTAGGATTTCTTTTGGGAATTTCAAATTTTATTACACTATTTTCCTCCGGTTTCTGTCTCAACCTAGAAATCTCGTCGACAGAACACCTTAGCCATCCTGCTAATTGAGTATTCGTTGTAATATCACTGGGTTTATACATAATAAAAAGAGGTCGGTAAGAGGTAAGGACAGATAGTAATAGTTCTCAATCGAATACGACTCGTACTCATTATTTTACCTCTAACCGACCTTTATTTCTTCAAAGTTAATAATATTTCGTGAATTATAGTGTTTGGCATTATGCATTGAATACAAACTAGCTATTTTGGGCTCAATTAACTTAAAGTTAGCAATCATCCTTGTATTCTTATCTGCAGGAATATCTTTTAGCATCTGGAATATTACAAAATTCGTATAATCAATAACGCTCAAAAGAATGTCTTCTTTAGAGTGGACATTTACATCAATAGATATTCTATCTTTTACACCATTAGCTTTGATTCCGCCAATAATTCTAGATATTACTTTTTCCATATTAGACAGATGTCTGCTAATTGAACTCCCATACTCCTCAAATATTATATGAATATTATGACTTCTTTCTGATAGGATACGATCTTTCAAAAGGACTCGTACGAAAAAAGCATATAAATCATCAGACTCGTTGAATCGAGCCTGAAGGCGTTCAAAAACCCTAGACTTTTTATTTATAACGACAGAGTAAATTCGTATATTCAAACCTAGTAATAGTGAATAGAATCTACTACGAATATCAGGATGATTCTCACAGGCATGAAAACCTTGGTGTTTAAAGTTTTCTATTTCATATGCGAGATAAGGGGTATTAATAATACTCTCATATAAAGAGTATAATTCATCTTTAATTTGTAGTGGAGAATCGGTGATATAGCAACTTAATATAAAATATTTATTTTCATCTGTTTTTACCAAAGTGCCAGCTTCATCAATATATATATAAATATCTTTTATCTTTTCTATCATTACTATGTATGATGTTGTGTTTTAAAAGCATCTAAAATTAATAAAAAGAATTAAATAATCAAATATCCAAGAGTATTATAGAAATAAATTTCGTGTCTTTTCTATCGTTGAATAATCGGGTTTTGAAAGGTTTTATGCGCTATATTTCCTCGAACAATTAATATGCTAATCCGTCGAATCCACGCTGTCCGCTAATAGCTGAAAAACCTACAGCTATCGTCCTGCTACTATTCCCGAGCCCCTAGATTTCTTGTAGTAGATAAGGTGTCGCATGCAATTGTTTTCCCTGTAGTTTGTCCTTCCCATTTGGTAGCGACAAGTCAAAGCCGCCGGAGGGACTTTGCGCAAGGTTTGCCTGTGGCAACTTGTTCTGACCTTGCGCTGTCCGCCCGGCGGCTTCTCTTTGCGGCAGAAAGGGAAGGGCTATTTGTTCTTTAACTTCGCTGCATCGCGCTTGAGCTGCTCGGCCTCTTGGGCTTTCAGCCGCGCCTGCTCGTCGAGAGCCGCCCTTCTGCGTACCAGCCGTTCGTACTTCTCGACATCCTTCCGCATTGAGTCGATGCGCCGCTGATCCCGCTCGACTTCGAACAGCTCCTCCAACTCCGACAGTCGTTTCGGTGACGCCTCACCCTTCATCAGCACATAGCGATACTTCAGATCGTTGTCATACCGACTTGGGTCGGGCCGCCACTTCAGGTAGAGTCCGGCAGACTGCACTGCAATTACGATAAACATCGACATGAAGAGCCAAAAGTTGCGGGTTGCGTCCAGAGAGAACGAGAAGCGGTGCTGAACCATCCGCGGCGGCAACTCCTCGGGAATCTCCATCCCGGCCACTTTTTCTTCCATCTCCGAGATCTGCGTTCCGAGGTCTTTGCTAATCTGTTCCTGCCGCTCGGAGATCGCTTGCAGCCGCTGTTCGATCCGATGGCCCCGTTCCTGCTGTACCTCGCTTACCCTTGTCTGGGTCTGCTCCAGTTGCAGAATCCGAATCTGCAACCGCTTGATTGCGTCCGTGTCAATGGTCGCCGTCGGTTGTGATCGTGCTTCGGCCAACTCCGAGCGGAGCGTCTTGATAAGGGTCTCCTTCAACTCTTCGTACATCTCGAAGGAGAGCTCCAGGGTGTTCTCTTTCATCTTTTCGTATTAGGTTTGTTATCCGATTTTGCGGGAGCGTGCCTCCATGCGGCGCTTGCGCTCCATGAGGGCTACGGCCATCGCCTCGGCCGCCTTGTTGATCAGTGCCGTAATGCGGGCAATATGCTCCTCGGGGCTCTCACCCTCGCGTCGCTGCATCATCTCGGGCGAAAGGGCAAATGGCGAGTCGAACGGCGGCAACGGAATTGACCCGGCACTTCCAAGCGACACCGATCCTGCGCCATGGCTTCCGCCTCCTCCACCGCCTCCCGCTGCGGAGAAGGAGCGCCCGCCTCCGAACAGACCTGCAAAAGCAGCCCGGAAGCTCCCAACTGCTGCCTTGAGTTCAGACATCAGGGCTGTTTGCCGCTGCTGCACCTGCCCGAAGTGGCGATCCAGCTTCGAGAAACTGAAGGCCCTGTCGACCTTCGAGCCGGAGAATATAAAGCCATTACGGGCGAACTTTACGCCTTCAATGATACCCTGCACCCCTTTTCGCTTGAAGATCGTCTCGATGCCATGCCGCTTCAACCGGTCCCGCAATTCGTTCCAGTTACGACAACGGGGAAGCTCCTGCCGAATCGTATCGTAAATCTCGTACCGGATCCGGTCGGGTTCGCGCAGCCGTTCCCGCCGGACAGCCTCCTTGCCCGGAGCCAGATGCAGCCCGAAACGTTCGGTCAGCTCGCGACAGACCTTCGCATTGCGGAGCTTGATGTTGCGGTCGGTGATGGTCTGCCCGTGATCACCAACTCGATTGTAGACCAGATGACAATGGAAATGGGGCTGGTCGAGATGCCGAACCAAAAGGTATTGCGTATCGGTGATGCCCATCTTCTGCATGTACTCCCGGGCAATCTGTGTCATCCGCTCATCGGTGAGCTTCGGGGTATCCTCCGGCGAAAACGACAGGGAGATATGTCCGACGTTCTGCCGCAGGCGGGGATTGAGGCGCGCCTGATCCTCGAAATCTTCGACCATCTCCCGCACGCTGGGCGGCTCGACATCCCGAGCCTCCAGCACGCGCGACTGCTCCTTCATCACATAGCCGACCGTGCCGCCGAACGATCCTCCCGAAATGACCTTACCGATCACGGCGCAGGGCTTCGATTATCCGCACCAGCTCGGCCTGAAGCGTCGCATGGCGCGCGGCGACGGCGGCAAATCCCTGGGCGTGGGCCAGTCGGGTCAGCTGGTTCAGATTGCGGGCAAGGCCCTTGAGTTGGGCGAGCCATTCGAGATGCTCACTCCGCAGCCGCTCGCGGACCGAGCCGTTGAGAATCAGTTGCCGCAGCACCTCGGTGCGCGGAATGCCTGCCGCACGGGCCAGGGCGCGGAGCTTGAAGTTGCAGGCGGTATTGCACCGCAGGGTGATGCGGTACTCCTGTTTTCGGGCGCGTCCCAAAGGCGGACGGCCCCCTTTCTTCGGTGTGTTCATGGATTGGAATTTTTGAGTTGAGACCATCGGGATAGGGCCTTGCGGCCGGTTTTTGGCTGACAAAAACACAAACTTGCCTCCCTTAAACCTTCATTCCTTCCTTAGGTCGTAATTGCGGTTTTCGGGATTTGGTCTTTGTCTCTTCCAAATCATTCCGAAGCCGTTTGCGGGCGATCCAAAAGTCGTTGAGATCCTTGTAATCACGATAGAGATGCGCATGGTCGATCACCTGGCTGCGTGGACACCGACGGGTCAGTTCGACGAGGGTGCGACGTCCCGCCTCGTCGTTGTCCAGAAAGGCATGGATCGTCGGATGCCGTTCGAGGAAAGGGAGCGCCTTCGGCAGGTTGACCACCGAGTTCAGCACCGCGGCGTCGATCCCGAGCGGTGCGGAGTGCTTCATCGAGAGGCAGGCGAGAAAGTCCATGAACCCCTCGAAGACGATTACCTTGTCGGACTGGTGGTCGATGGTCGTTATCTGTTTGGGCGAAGAGCTTCCCTTGAAGCGTTCGGACCGCAGCTCCCAGCCTCCGCAGTCATTCCGGAAGCCAATGGCGAAAAAGCAGCGGCTGCGGACCTGATAGCGCACCTCCCGACAATACGCCGATGCGATCCCGGGCACAATGCCGCACGATGCAAGGTATCCGAGCAGGGCCGGATGGCACAGCGGTGCATCCGAGAGGATACGGAGCGCCGGCTGGGAATGCGGGCTCTCTGTTGGCACGGCATATCGCTCGCAGATACGGGCGGCCAGGAGGCTGACGACACCCTCGGCCGCGTGCTGCAGGTGTTCGAAGGCTTCGCTGCGGCTGCATCGCTCCAGGCGCATGATGAGCGCGGGGAGCGTGCCGCCCTCACCAATCCCGAAGTCATACCAGAGATTCTTCTGGTAGTTCACCTTGAAGCTCGGCGTGCGCTCCTCGCGCAGGGGCGAGAGATACATGCCGTAGCCGTTTCGTTCGTACCGGGGCAGAATGCCGCGGCGGGCAAGATATTCCCGGATGGGGATCCGGGGAGCATATGGGGTGGTAGTCATTTTTCTGTAAGTTTGTTGAGAAACCCGCGTAAAACGCAGTGAAAGAAAAGGTTGTCATCTTACAACGTTCTTACACGGCAGGTGGCGCCGTAAGTCCGTAAGCGTTGTAAGATTCCGTAAGAGGATTTGTAAGAGATGTAAGAGACAGAGAATAAGCCGGATATCCTCAGCATCCAACAATCTTACAGGCCGGAGACATCGTTCAGCAGTTCATCAAGCAGTTTCCGCGTGACGGTATAGATCCGAGCCGTCTTGCTCTCCTGGCGTTGGGTCAGCCCGTTGTAGGTGATCGTATAGCGCTGGTAGTAGGTCGGCGGTACCGGCCGCAGCTGCCAACTCTCGGTCAGTGTCCGCCGCACGGTGGGATGGTCGACCCGGATGCCGCGGATCTCCAGCATGTTCACCATGTCGCTCACATCGAATTGATACTCCTCCAGCTTCTCGCCATCCAGAATGTCTCGGATAATCGACAACATCTCGGCCTCGGGCTTGCTGCGGTTGTAGTGGATGATCCGCCGCAGGGCTTCCGTTGCCAGGAGCCGCGGGGAGAACCACAGGCGGCTCTCCTCGCGGGTCGAGAGCGTGCGCTGTTGCAGAAAGAACAGCAGCCCCGGGATTTCAGTCTGCATCCGGGCGAGCAGCTGCTGGTCGTCGTGCGTCAGCGGCGGGATACGCCGCACCCAGTAGCGGGTCTCCGCCGCCTCGATCAGCACGGGATTGCGCTCGTTGTTGGAGCACAGCACAAACTTCCCGAAGAACTCCACCTCCCGGCGGTCACGCCCCTTTGCCTCGGCCTTGTAGCTGCGGGCCGTCGAGAGGTTCTTGATCCGTTCGGAGTCTTCGCGGCGGTTAAGCAGCACCTCATCCACACAGATCAGCAGCTTGCCTGCCCAGTCGTCGTTGAACTGCGAGCGGAAGTCCTCGTTGGTATTGAAGGTGACATTCCCGCCGAAGATCAGTTTCAGCAGATTCAGAAAGGTGGTCTTGCCCGTATTGCGCTCGCTGGAGACCAGCAGCAGAACGGGCAGCCGCTGCAGGGGCCGCAGGTAGAGCAGCTGCAGATAGTCATACCCCATCTCGACCTGCTCGCCGAAGATGTGCGACAGGAAACCGCGGATGTGCGGGAAATCCCCTTCGGCCGGCTGGGAGGGAATCGGTTCGTAGCGGTTCAGGAAGCCGTGGATCTCTCGTCGGTAATTCGTGTGGTCGGGAACCGTGCAGAATCCGTCGTACTTCGGAATGCGGGCCAGGTAATCCTTCCCGAAATCCTGGCGCAGGGTCTCGACATTCCACGCCAGGAGGGTCTCGATGCTCCGGCCGCTGCTCAGCGGCTGCTGAACCCGTTTGTAGATGGTTGTCCCCACGCGAAGATAGGCCGCGCCGGTCTCCTTCCGTTTAGCGGTCATGGCGGCCTCCTTTCAGGATCTGTTGCACATCCGCCACACGATAACGACGCTGCCCGCCATACTCCACGGGTACAAGATAGCCGCTCTTTGCCCAGCGCCAAAGCGTAGAGGAGTCGACACCCAACAAGGCAATGGTCTGCTTGCGCGTGTACAGTTCGCCCGTTTGCGGCAAGACTGGTGAGGATAAGGGCGACGGGGCGACGGCAGTCAACTCCCGATGCCATTGCCGGAGATCCTCCAGACGGACGGTGACATGCACGTCGCCGCCCATTTCATACAATTGTTTCAGGTCCATAACTCGATCTTTTATCGAACCCAACAGCAGGTTCGGCAGCGAATATAGCAGGTGCTTCCCCTGCACCTGTTTTTGCAATCAAATCACCGCCGTTGCACCGGAAAACAATTTCAGAGATAGCTATTTTACAGGCTATTGCAATCGCATACAAGCCAAACAAAAAATCCCTGCACCTCATCGGTGCAGGGAATATCGACAGAAAGATTCCGCTCCTATTGTTGGATATACTCCTTCAGGTTATCCACCAAACGGATGCCGTAACCGCCATCCGTCGCCCGGAGTTTGGCCCGCAAGGTCTTCGTATTGTACTTGCCCAACGATTCGAATCCCGATTTCAACCACTCGGCCAATTCGCTCTGGTCATAAAACTGGTTACGGGCGCCCTTGAAGGCATTCCACACATTCCATCCATAATGGCACAAATCCCCGTAACCGATCCGATCGCCCCGAAGCCGAACCTGAGGAACCGACTCCGGAATCGCTGCCATGCAGGCCAGATACAGCAGCCGACGCCGTAAAATCAACCGATTCGATTCATCAAGGGCCTCGCCCAGAATTTGATCCGTATAGGTATAGACCGTCGAAAGTGCATTTTCGAGAATTTGTGTCTCCGGGGCCGGATCGCCGGGAATCACTTCGGATATCGCGACGGTCGGATCCAAGCGCTTTTCATCAGTCTCCTCTACTGCGGGTTCCGGGTTCTCTTTCACGATAGAAATCTCCTCCGGTTTGGGCTGCTCACGACGGAAACGACGGAAGAAACGCTCCGAAAGGTCCGCCGAAGTACCCATACTGAAATAGTAGAGTCCTGCCACGCAAAGTCCCGCCGGAACAAGCAACACAAGGGCCATCCAGAACGGAAAGCCCCGCGAAACCATGACGCAGAACAACACAATGAGAAAAAAGACAAGGACACTCGCCACAATCAAACGAAGCCCTCGATGGAAATAACGATCGGAATTCATAGTTATAACCCGCTGAAAAAATCATCCTCAATTACCACTTTCCGAAACCGATTCTGCAACTCTTTCATCCGGTCAATCAGTTGATCGTATGGCAACGAATCTCCATAGATGAAGTATTCCTGCATCCGTTCATAATCTCTGCGCCATATCTCCACCAATTCTTCGGGCGGAATAAAATGGATCCGGCTCGGATGGTGCGTCCGATAATCAATTCCTCGGATCGTATTGAATATACTCCGATGTTTGACAATATCAGCATACATTTTCGGATCTGCCAAAGCCTTCTTTCCGAAATCCGTATCCATCAACCGCTCCAGATCATACAGATGTCTCGTCATCCGCTCGACGCGAGGATTCTCTTTTTGGAACTCCTCATGCAGCAAAAATGCCTTCTCCAAAAACGTTCGCGTCGGTACGACCGCATAAATCGGGAACTCCAGTTTCCCGAGCAAGTCAGGATAGGCCTCGGCAATCAGCGGACGAATATCAATCCGCTCTCGAGGTTCTTGCATCGATCGACAACTGAATTCGATTCGGATTTGCGACTCCACATAATCGATATCCGCATAAATACTCCGATAAGGCAAAAGAACCAATGTCGGGTCTGCATCAGAATCCTGCGTCGGGATAACGCGCAACTCAAAATCCAAAGCTCCGTATCCCGCCAGCAATGTCCGCATTTCTGCAACGAGGTCCTGCCCGATATAGGCCCGCGAAAGTTTCCGGATCCGATCCCGCTGCGACTTGTTGTCCCCGGCAATTCCCCAGAAGGACTTGTCAATCGCAATATCAATGTCCTCCGAGAAGCGTTCTATGACATGCCAACCCTTGCTCAGCGACGTCCCACCCTTGAAGGTGATGAAATCCCGGCACGACGATTCAAACAAGGCCTTCAACGTCATCGTCACCCACCAGTCCTTCTCGACAGCCTGCGGCGGAAGCCCGACTCGTTCGCTCGTCTGCGCGACGAGCATCCTTTTCTGGCCCTCGGGAAGCGTCCAAAAATTACTCTCCATAAAACGACATAATGATTTTATGAATCCAAGCTGGCACCAGCCGCAGATCGGGCAGAATGCGCGACTTCGGGATCCGGGCAAATATCGTCTTCAATTGGGCGATATGCTCCTCCGTTACCTGCGGTCGTCCGATCTCCTTCAAGGCGAACACGGCAAGCATCAACGTTTTATTCTGATAAGCCAGATTTCTCAGCGCCACACGCTTAAATCGCAACTTACGGCCATTGAACAGGTTGACCGTACGGGAGTTGCCGTCCGTATAGAAAATATAGTTCATCGGAACTTGCGTAGACAACCCCAACATGTTCAGCGCGTGCATACCCGTCGGAACAACTCGGGCTTCGCCTTGTCGGGCTATCTTTTCAGCTATTTCATTGACTGTCGGGTATTGTATGCCCAGACCGAACTTCCTGTCAATTTTAGGATAGCAATAAAGGCCCCTTGCAATACGAACCAAGTGGCCCTTTCGAGTAAGCCGTTCCAATGACTTCGCGATCGCCGCACCTGATCCGCATGCAGCGAAATCTGATGCAGAATAGAGCTTACCACGTCCGCATTTTTTAATTCTTACAAGTATCTTATCCTCTATTGTTTGCATCCTGATATTAGCCTGTTATCTGTCGCAAATTTATATTATTTTTTCGACAAAACAAATCTCATTCCAGCACACTTACAGCCTCGCGTTTGATATCCATATCAATATCGCGATAACGGGCAAAGGCTCTACTGCCGTCCTTATGCCCCGACATCGCCCCCACGATCGCCGGATCCTTCACACTTTTATAGACATTCCCGATGAAGGTCCGGCGTGCCATGTGCGACGAGGCGAGGTCGCAGATCGGAACCTGGATATTCTGCCGAGTCCGCTGGTCGATCGTCGTTACCTTGCGCGTAAGGCCCGCCTTGCGAAACGCCTCCTTGATATAAACATTGTATTTCTGCTCCGAGATAAACGGGAACAACGTCCCTCGGGTTTCATCCAGATATTTACGGATCAACGCCTTCGCCGCATCGATCAACGGCACCGAGACCGTCACCACCCGGTCGTCGCGGGTTTTGCGGGGAACATATTCAATACAGCCCCCGATGATATTGGCATAGGTCATTTTGTAAAGGTCGCTCACCCGGCAGCCGATCATGCACTGAAAGACAAAGATATCGCGCTGCGTCTCCAGCTGCTTGTCATCCCCCATGTCCGCCTCGGCCAACTGTTTTCGCTCTTCGGTCGTAATATAGACCGGGGTGCCGTAAACGATCTCCGCAATCTTATACTGCTTGAACGGATCGTTGGTGGTGAATCCGCTGTCATTCAGCCAGACATAGAAAGACCGCAGCCGAATCAACATATCCGAAACGTAGTTCATACCGCGCTCCTTCGGTCGTCCCGGAATCACCAGCTCGCCCGCGGCATTGAGATATGGAGCGCGCTTTATCGGCAGATTCTTTCTCACTTTCGGCCGCGCATACGGAACTTCGTCATACAGCTCCGGATGCTCGTCAAAGATCTCGGGTTCTTTCATCAGGAATGCTCCGAAATCATCGAGCGTCATCGGCGTGACGGTATGGACATCCAGAACAAAACGGCGGCTCGACAGTCTGCGATACAGTTCATAGCGCTTCAGCGTCCGCACCAGCACCTTGAAATGTTTGACCCGGGACTCGGACAGTTTGTGAACGGCAAGGTACTCCTCCGTCAACGAGAAAAAGTCGCGTTTCTTCTCCTCAACGGGATTAGTTGCCTTCGGGCGCAACGTCCGACGAATCAACTTTTCAAGCCACTCCCGCGTAACGGTCGATTTATCATCGGTTGCCTCAATCGTATGCTCGATCACGTCAACCAGCTCTTTCAGTTTCGCACGCTTGGCCAGCAGAGCGTTCCGCTCCTCGCCCGGTATATTCGGAATGTTGATGTCGTTCTTCTTGCCCCAGCGTTTGCGGTCGATCCAGATGCCCGACGGCACACGCAAACGCAGTTCCCGCGAAATGTAGACCCGAAAATTGATCTGAGACTCCCCGGCACTGTTCGCTCCCTGAGCCAACACATACGTGACTTTTGCCATAGACTCGTCATTTGATGCTTTGCAAATATATGATTTATATTTGAATACAGCAACAAATCCGTGTCCGCACCATGTCCGCATTTATGAAAAACGCCTAAAATAGAAAAGATAAATATTCATTCTTATGAATATTAAAATGCTATAATACAAATAGTTATGAAATAATATAAAATTCAGCCATTTGTATCTGTTTGCACAAATTGGTCCCTGTCCTGGGCACTGGCAACCCCCGCAGACGAAAGTCTGCGGGGGTTTTCGTTTTCCTCCGGCAGAGGTGCAAAGGCCCGAAGATGCAAGGCCGCAGCCACCGGCTGCACGGGCGCGAGTCCTTCCCGATCCATTTTGCCAACCCGCTCTCCTTCCCAACACACAGAGGACCCGCCGCAGCACCGCAACTTCCCGCCCGTCGCGCAGGCACAGAAAAAACCGGACAGCAACCGCATAGGCCGCTGTCCGGTTCCATATCCGCGGGCACTCCGCCCGGGAAGTTCCTCCTACGGAATCGCTATTCGAGGATCACGCTCATCGGCACGCGCAGGAAGACGGGCCGGTAGGTCGAAACGTCGAGATAGGGTTTCTGCAGGTTGTAGCTGTTGATGTTGTAGCAGAAGAGCAGCTCGCCGCGGTCGTTGATGAACTGCGGGTGGGCCATGGCGTTGTAGGTGAAAAGCTCGGGGTCCTCAATCTGCTCGGTCGTGGCGTAGAGCAGCTTCTTGTTGTACCACGGGCCTACGGGCGTATCGGCCACGTAGGAGTAGATATCCCCGGCCTGCTGGGCGCGGCGCTGCGTGAGCAGCACGTAGCGGCCGTCGTATGCGAAGACGGAGAACTGCTCCGAGACGGAGACGTCGAGCCCTTCGCAGGCGGCCGCAGCCGCGGGATCGCTGCTCCAGCCCTTGCCGTCGAAGTACTCGTAGGCCCCCATGCGGTCGGTCTCCTCGTCGAACTTCGCCCGCGAGACGCAGAGCTGCGCGGGATCGTATTCCGCCCCCGAGCGCGTGCCGTAGACGTAGTACCAGTCGCCCTGCTTGAGCACGCAGTGTCCCCAGTGGATGGGGCAGTTGTTGTCGTAAATCTCCTCGATGGACATCACGCTGTAGTCGCTCATGTCGATGCGCACGAAATCCGTTCCATCGAAGCGGAAGCCCCACTGGCCTTCACCGCCCTGGTAGAACTTCGTCATGAAGAGGTAGAGGGTATTGCCGCGCTGGAATCCGTGACCGGGCCAGTACCAGTAGGTATACTGCGAAGTGGCCGCCTCAAGCGGCGTGCAGAGCGAAGCGGGCGCCTCCTTCGTCCCGCCGTAGCAGGCGCCGAGGTAGCTGCCGTCGGCGGCGATGTGGATCAGCGAGTTATTGATCATCTGGAGGCTCGGATCGCGTTTTCCGTCAACCACCTCGCCCAGGAAGCAGTCTCCGGTCATGAAGAGCGACGTGCCGTCGTCGAGCAGGATCGAGATCGTACCGTCCGAACCGGTTACGCCGCCCCTGTCGGGCGAATAGCTCTTCGTGAAATCGGTGTCGACATGGGCGGGATAAGACTCCGCCGGGGAGTTCGACCCGCAGGATGCGGCCGCCAGCAGAAGCGGCAGCGAGCAGCAGATTCCAAAAAGTTTCATGATGCAAAAATTTTTAAGAGGTTAAGGTGTTACGGATTTACTTCACAAGAAAGGCCGTCCACGCGACCTGCTCCCAGTCGGCGGCCGTGCCGCCGCGGCGCACCTCGCGGGCGAGCGCCTCCATCATCCGGGCCACGCGCTGCGGATGAAAGGCCGCCCGGTCGTAACGCTCCTCGGGATCGGACGCCAGGTTGTAGAGCTGTACGTTGCGCCACCGTCCCGACGCTGCGTCGTAGGCGGGCAGGGAGTCGGCCCGACCGTAGGGGTTGAGCGAGCCGCCCGACCCCGAACCGGCGATGAGTTTCCAGTCACCACTGATGTAGCAGAGAATCCCGTTTCCGGACTGCGCTACGAGTGACGTGCGCACGGGCTCCCCGCCCCGTAGCAGCGGCATGAGCGAGCGGCTGTCGACGGCATCGCCTTCGGAGAGCGTCACCCCCGCCACGTCGGCCAGCGTCGCATAGAGGTCCAGGTCGCACGTCAGGGCATCCGTCACGCTCCCGGCTGGAATCACGCCCGGCCAGCGCACGAGGAACGGAATGCGGTGCCCACCCTCCCACGAGTCAGACTTCATGCCGCGGAACCGTCCGCTCGGGTTGTGCCCCAGATCGAGGATCGACCCGAACCGTCCGCCGTAGCGCTCCCCGCCGGCCGTACCGCCGTCCTGAAACGACGAGCCGTTGTCCGACGAGAAGACCACAATCGTCCGCTCCTCGATCCCCGCGTCGCGCAGCGCCGCGAGCATCTCCCCGATGCGGTGGTCCATCTCCTCGACAAAGTCGCCGTAGCGTCCGGCGCGGCTGCGTCCCTCGAATTCGGGTGTCGGAGCGATGGGCGTATGGGGCGCCGTAAGGCTGACCATCAGGAAGAAGGGCCCGTCGCGGTGCTCGCGGATATAGGCCACGGCCTTTTCGGTCTCGACTGTAAGCAGCCGCTCGGGACGCCACGAGGCCGCCATGACACCCGGCACGCCGGGCATCCCCGCCTCGAAGGGACGGTCGGGAATCTCCGGAAAGCGGTCGTTCTCGATAAAGGCATAGGGCGGGAAGTTGGGCACGTCGTCGCCGTAGTAATAGTCGAAGCCGTGGTGCGTGGGGCCGTCCTCCAGCGGCTGCGTGTAGTCGACATTCGCCCCGTTCGCGGCCCGGTCCACCGGCGCCCCGTCCGTCGTGGCGAAGCCGATTCCCAGATGCCACTTCCCGACCAGTGCGGTCGCGTACCCCGCCTCGCGCAGCATCGCGGGGAGGGTCCGCTCACCGGTCAGCAGCGGATCGGCCCACGTCCAGATCACCCCCTGCTTGAGCGGGCCCCGCCAGGGGCAGCAGCCCGTCAAGAGGCCGTAGCGCGTCGGCGTGGAGACCGCCGCCGAGCTGTGCGCATCGGTGAAGCGCATCCCCTCGGAGGCCAGCCGGTCGAGATGGGGCGTGCGGATGCGTCCCTGCGGATTGTAGACCGACAGGTCGCCGTAGCCCAGGTCGTCGGCCAGGATGAAGAGCACGTTGGGGCGCGGATCGGCCGCCGGCGTCGCACAGGCGCCGAGTGCCAGGGAGGCGGCACAGCCGCAGATGAGTTCACCGCGCATGGGACTACCAGTTATCGGTTCGGAACGACGAGGCCGGAAGCCTCTCGGTATTGTAGAGCGAGCCGTCGACGTAGTTCGTGTAGCCGTAGCGCACGGCAACGGGCTCGGGCACCTCGTCGCTCCACACCTCCAGCCCCTCGTTGCCCCAGAAGGCCGGGACGATGCGGGCTTGGGCGGGATGGAAGACGCGGTCCTCGCCGGCGATCTCGAAGCCCGTGGGCTCCTTGCCGAAGAACGAGAGGCCGTTGGGTGCATAGTCGAACTTCAGGCGGGCACGCCCCTCGACGACCTCCATCGAGCGGAACTCGGGGCCGCGGCATCCGAAGGCCGGGTGGCCATAGTCGCGGTTGAGCGCCCAGTAAGCCAGGCGCTGCCCCACCACCTCCTTGCGGGCGGGATGGATCACGTGAGGCTCACCCACGTCGAGCGTCACGGCCATGCCGGTGTTCGGCACGCGCTGCATCACGCGCAGCTGCGCCTCGCGCAGCTCGGCCGAGTTGGCACCCTCGTATTCGTAGGGTGCGATCTGCACGAAGTAGAAGGGCATGTCGGGATTGCGGAAGTAGCGGCGCCACGTCTCGATCAGGCAGGTAAACAGGTCGCCGCACTGCTGCGGATGCTGCACGTTCGCCTCGCCCTGATACCAGATCACCCCCTTGACGCGCAAGGGCAGCAGCGGGGCCAGCATCCGGTTGTAGAGCACCATCGGCTGCGTGGCATACCACACCGGGTCGATCTTTTCGGGCACAAGGTCGAGGTCGAAGCCGCCGAAGCGCTCAAGCGTCGCACGGTCGAGCCACGCCTCGGCTGTCGAACCGCCGTGGGCCGACTGCACCAGCCCGATCGGAATATCGACCACCTCGTTGAGCGTCTCGCCGAAGACATACCCCACGACGCTGAACTCCCTGACATGTTCGGGATCGGCCGGGCCCCAGGCGCCGTCGATACGCAGCGTGTCGCTCGGGGCGAGCGCATAGCCGTTCTCCACGCGGAAGAGCCGCACGCCCGGGCGGCGGCTGCGCAGCAGGATCTCCTGCGCATGCTCGACCGGCTGGTCGGGATTGCCGTGGAAGTTCATCTGCATGTTGCTCTGCCCGCCGACGAACCAGACGTCGCCGATGAGCACGTCCTCCAGCTCGATCCGCTCGCCGGCGCTCTCGACCGTCAGCGTGCGGGGCTCATATCCGGCCTCGGGCGTCGGCAGCGTCAGCGACCAGCGTCCGCGGTCATCCGACACGGCCTCGGCACGGGCGCCGGGCCAGCTGGCCCGCACACGAACCTTCGCCCCGGGACGGGCCCACCCCCACAACTCCACATCCGTCTGCTGCTGGAGCACCATGCCCGAAGCGAAGAGAGGCGGCAGTTCGAGGTGCTGCGCACGCACCAGGCATGCGCAGCACCCGAACAGCACGATGAGGATCAGCCGTTTCATGGCCTACTTGTTGTTTTCCGGGAACGAGAACTCCTCGCCGTCGGGCATCTTCACCTCGATGCTCTTGTCCTCGTTGACCATATAGAAGCTGACGTTTTCGATCCTCTTTTCAGCCGGAATGCCGAAGAACTCGTGGGGATAGATGTAGAGCACCCACTTGTCCTTGCTCTCGGAGAGCATCAGGGTCTTCGAGCCCACGACATCGACAACCGACTCCTGCGCACCGCCGTCATAGGTGGCACGCGCCATCAGGTAGACCTTGTCGGCCCCCTTCAGCGGCGAATCCTCCCCGTCGACCTGTACCGTAGCGTCGTAGTGCAGCGCCACGATGTCCTCCCACGTAAAGGCCTCGGGCGTCACCGAGCACATCTTGGGCAGCGTGTAGTCGATCGTGGCGTTGCTGCCGCCCGTGGTCTCGAACGGCTGCTCGTGCAGCAGGTAATACTGCGGATCGCCGTGCACGCCGTCCTGCGTGTTGCCGATGAAGTAGGCCAGGTTGGTCTTCAGGTTCTCCTCACCCGTCGTAAAGTGGATGTTGACCGTACCGGTGAACTTGTCCTCGGGCCCCCAGTTGTGCGTGGCCGTCGAGATGAAGGTCACCCACTCCACGGGTTCGTAGTTGCCCTTCGTGCCGAGGCCGGTCTTCAGGGCCGTCGACCACGGATTACCCGAATAGGGGTCCAGGTCGGCATCGGTTGCCAGCCGCATCTCCATCGTACCCGAGGCGTCGCTCGTCGTGTAGGTCACGACGGCATTCTCGGCCATGTTCCACGCCGTAGGGGCCAGGATGGCCACCACGGGGGTCGTCCGAAGGTCGATGTCCTTGTCGACCTCGACGCTGACGTCGAACGAGACGTCGACGCCCGTATTCACCGGTGCCGTCGCGGGATGGTTGACGGCCAGGAACTCCATGCACCCCACGACCGCAAGGGCCAGGGCGGCAATTGCCAAATATCTGTAACAGCGTTTCATGATTCGGTTCGTTTATCGGTTTTCGGTCTCCGCCTCAACGGGCAGGAGCTGGTATTCGTACTTGTTCGAGGGGGCGCCCAGCTGGAAGGGGAAGGTGACGAGCCGGTCGCGCGTCATGTAGCAGATCACCTCGCCGCTCTCCTTCTCGCGGATCTCGTAGGGCGTGCTGCCCGAGTAGATCTCCCATTCGACATTCGTATAGTCCTTCTCCGTCACGCGGAACGGAGCCCCCTCCTGCGAGAAGGTCAGCGTCGCGGGCTTGTTGTCGCGGTAGGTCAGCGTGAGCGTCACGCCGTCGAAGAAATCGAAATAGGGTTTGACGTCGGTATCGTTCTGCATCACCTTGTCGAGCTTAAAGACAAGCGTCGCATCGCCCGTCTCCAGGGCGGGATACCCCTTGCCGCTCTCCATCTCGTTGGTACAGCCGCCCAGCACGAAGGCGCATGCGGCCGCAAGGAACACATACAGCGTTTTCATATCGGTGTTGTTTTTGGTGGTTTTATTTTTCAGGTTTGAAGTATTCGAGGCGGCCCCACTCCTTCTGGGGTTGGTCGCCGAGCCAGAGCTCGAGCTTGCCGCCGCGGATGAACTGCGCGTGGTCGAACTGTGCGCAGTCCCACGGCTCGCCGTTGAGCTCGGCCCGCTGGATGTAGCAGTTCTCGGCCGAATTGTCGTGCGTCGTGATGACGAACTCACGACCGGGATAGTAGTCGGGGTTGAGCCGGATGGTCACCCGGTCGAAGATCGGCGAGGTGATGTCGTAGTAGGGCACGTCCGACTCGGTGCCCGTGACGCTGAACAGGCCGATGGCCATCAGGGCGCTGATGCCGCCCATCTGTCCCTGGTCCTCGTCGTGGCCGCCGTAGCCCTTGTCGGGCGTGATGCCGCCGTAGGCCTGCTCCTTGACCCGACGCACCCAGTACTGCGTCAGCCACGGCTTGCCGCCGTAGGTGAACAGGTGGGCGTTCGAACAGCCGGGCTGGTTGGCGTAGCTGACGTAGCCGCCGCTGTACTCGGCCACGAAATCGAAGGCGCTGGCCTGCTCGAAGGCGTAGTTGAGCTTCTCGCAGAAGGCGTCGCCGCCGCCCATGAGCTCGACGAGTTTCGGCAGGTCGAACGACAGCGACCAGGTGGCCTGCCAGGCGTTGGCCTCAACCCAGCCGGCACCGCTCAACGGATCGAGGTGCTGCCAGCTTCCGTCACGCTTCTTGGGGAAGATCAGCCCCTGCTCCGCATTGAAGAGCGGCGTCCAGCCGTGGGAGCGGCGCTCGAACATCCGGGCGTCGGACTTCTTGCCCAGACGGGCCGCCATGCGGCTCAGGGCCCAGTCCTGATAGGCCCACTCGACCGTCTTGCCCGCACTCTCGGGGCACCAGCCGTGGCGCATGTAGAACTTCAGGTCCTCGGCGCTCTCGTAGCTCATCATGCCGCCCGGCATGTGGTTGCGGCGAAGTACCTCGTAGGCATGCTGCGGGTCGACCTTCTTCATGAGCCCCTTCATGTAGGTGCTTATGATCATGTGCGAAGACGGGCAGCCGGTCATGATGAACGAGTAGCCTCCGGCACAGGCACCGCGCGGCAGCAGCCCGCCGTTGTCGGCATACTGCACCAGGCAGGCCGAGAAATCGTCCAGAATCTCGGGCCAGGCAAGGCCCCACAGCACATTCAGGTTCCACTGTGTGAGCCACAGCGCATCGAATCCGTACATGTTGAACTGCGGCCGTCCCTGCGCATCGAGCGGCAGCCGGCGCAGCTTCATCGGGTCGGACGAACGCTTGTCGACATAGTGTCCGCCCGCATAGTCGGGATACCAGCCGTTCACGTCGTTGATCTTGTGACGGCCCAGCAGCACGTGCCACAGGTCGGTGTAGAACTTGATCCGCTGCGCCTCGGTGCCGCCCTCGACGGCCATGCGGCCCAACATTTCGTTCCAGATGGCGCGCGACTCGGCATGCACGGCGTCGAAATCCCAGCCGTCAAGCTCCGCGCGCAGGTTGGCCTCGGCATTCTCCACGCTCGTGTACGACATGCCGATCTTGAAGAGCACCTCGCCGGACTCCTTCAGGTCGAAGCCGAGCAGCATGCCCGCCTCGTCACCGGCGATCGCCTCCGCATCGGGCATTACGCCCTGCTCGTTCCAGCCGTCGGCCGTCGCGAAGGGACGGTTGCACTCCAGCACGAAGTAGAGCTTGACGCTGTCGGGGCCGCCCCAGAAGCGGTCCGTCGTCGAGAACTCGCCGACGATCGTGCGGTCATCCTTGCGCAGGAGCGTCGCCCGGTTCATCGAGCAGCTGCCCAGCCGGCTGCCGGCATCGACGATCAGTTTGCCGTGCTCGCCCCTGGTGTAGTTCACGCGGTAGAAGGCCACGCGGTCGGTCGACGTATACTCGACCCATGCATGGTAGCGGTCGAGGTAGAGGCGGTGGTAGCCCGGCTGGATGATTTCGCTCCCGTGGTCGAAGTGCGACTTCCAGCCCGACATGCCCTGCGTGGGATCGACCTCACCGGCCGCCGGCATGACGTTGAGTCCGGCAACCATCCAGTCATTCACCTGCGTGAAGCCCAGAATCTCGGGGAAGTTGTAGTTGTATCCGCCGCCGCCCTGATTCTTGTTGCGCGTGAAGGCGTGTGCGGCCACCATGCCGAAGGGACGCGCCGCGGGCGTGCAGTAGAACCAGCGGCCGCGCGTGGTCTCGATCCAGGGATCGACCCACTCGACATACTCGGAGTTGTCATCGCGCGCCGGGAATACCTCGATCTCCGAGAGACCGATGTTCTTGCCGGCGCCGTCGGTCGCCTCGAAGCGCAGCCACTTCACCTTGCGGGGTGCGAAGCTCACGCTGCACGGCGAGCCGTCGTTGGGAATCGCCGTGACGCTGACCGCCGAGCCGTCGCTGAAGCGGAGCGTGCCGCCCGCGAGGTGCTCGTCGAGCGAAGGACGGTCGTAGAGCACGACGCGCTCGATCGTAACCTCCTCGTCCCACTCCAGCTGCGCCCACGGCATGTACATCACGCCCCACGAGGCGACGGAGCCCTTGCAGGCCCACTCGCCGCGACCGTCGTAGCGGATCAGGCCGTCGTTCAGGCAGGCCGCGCCGCACCCGTCCGAGAGCGAATCGGAGACGGTAGCATGTGCCAGCGGGGCGATATTGTCCTGTGCGGCCTGCGCGGCAAAAGCCGGGAGCGAAAGGGCCGCAGCAAGTACGGTTTTCAGGATTGTTTTCATCGTGTTCGTCTTTTTAAGCATCAATAGCCGTCATTCTGCGTGATACGGTCGTTGAGCAGACGCTCGTACTGCGGAATCGGGTAGAGCTTGTGCTTCTCCTCGACATAGGAGTCGGGCTTCGTGCGCTTGATCTCGTTTGCGAAGTCGGTCGACAGACGCACCAGGTCGAACCAGCGCGAACCCTCGAGCACGAGCTCCCAGCGGCGCTCGTCGAGAATGGCCTGACGGAACGACTTGTAATCAAGTCCCTTCAGGTCGTGCTCACCCGAGCCGTTGTCCTTGAAGGCGCGGTCGCGCACCTTGTTGATCGCCTCGTAAGCCTCGGTCGTCGGGCCGTCGTTCACCTCGTTGAGAGCCTCGGCATACATGAGCAGCACCTCCGAATAACGCATGTAGGGGTAGTTCTGCTCGGAGTTCTGACCCATGGGCTCAGCCTCGCGGTCCCAGTACTTGCAGAAGTAGTAGGGATAGCGGGCGCTCTCGGCGAAGACGAGCGTCGAACCGTCGCTGTAGGTGAAATCCTTCATGATGGTCACGTCGCGGCGCACGTCACCCTCGGCGAAGGAGTTGTAGAGCTCCTCGGTCGGCACGATCCACGAGTTTGCGTTCGACGGGCCTTCGTTACCGCCGGGGCTGTACTGCCGGATCTCGGCCGGCAGCAGCGAGACGTTGAACTGCGATTTCCACAGGTCGGGGGCACCGTAGTTGATCGACACGACCGACTCGATGCCGTGCTTCTTGCTGATGATGAAGTTGTCCTGGAAATCGGGATAGAGGTCGTACTTGCCCGAGATGATCACCTTGTAGGCCCAGTCGACCACGGCCTGGTAATCCTCCTTGCTGTGCGTCCGGGCCGCCTTGATGAGGTAGACCTTGGCCAGCACGGCCTGTGCCATGAGCGAATTGGCCCGTCCGTAACCGGCCCGGTAGTCATCCATCAGATTGTCCTTGGCGTAGGTCAGATCCTCGATTGCCGTCTTCAGCACCTCGAGTTGATCCGTGCGCTCCACGCTGAAGAGGGCGTCAACCGACTCGCTGGGCTTCAGGCGCAGCGGCACGTCGCTCCAGATCTTCGCCATCTCGGCATAGAGCAGGCCGCGCCAGAAACGCGCCTCGCCCACAAGGTGGTTGCGCCGCTTCTCGTCCATGTTGATCGCGGGAATCTTGTCGATGGCGATGTTGGCCGTGTTGATCGAACGGTAGAAGGTGTACCACAACGACTTGACCTTGCCGTCGGTCTCCGGAAGGCTGAAGTTGTCGAAGTTGGCATAGAGATAATTGTCGTGCTCGGCGTTGTCCGAGAAGAGGTCCTGCGTCAGCCAGAAATCGTTGTAGAAGACTCCTCCGTAGGGCGTATTGGCATTGCCGGTACCCTGCCACTGGCTGACCGAGCCGATGCCGACCGTCTCGTAGATGGCGTTGACGGCACCCTCGGCATCCGATTCCGTCGCATAATAGTTCTTGTCCGTCACGTTCGAGAGCGGCTCCTCGTCGAGAAATCCGCTGCACGACGAGAGGGCAAGCGTGAGGCTCAGGGCCGCATATATGAATCTGGTTTTCATGGTATCTGATTTTTAGGTGAGTGGTTAGAAAGTCAGCGAAACACCCAGCGAATACTTCCGCGACGTGGGATAGAGGTTGTTGTCGATACCGCCGCCGATCGAGGGGTCGTTGCCCGTGTACTTGGTGAAGGTATAGAGGTTCTCGAACGAGACGAAGACGTTGATGCTGGCCACGCCGCGCAGCAGGTTGCGGGGCAGCGTGTAGCCGATCGTCAGGTCACGGATGCGCAGGTAGCTGCCGTCCTCGACCCAGCGGTCCGAAAAGGCCGTCGAGTTGCTGTTGCGGTCGGCACGCGGCAGCTTGGCATCGGGGTTCTCGGGCGTCCAGCGGTCGAGCACCGTCGTGATATTGTTGTAGCGGCCGTCCATGCCCTCGAGCTTCTTGCGCGTGTAGTTGATGATGTCGTTGCCGTAGTTGCCCTCCAGGAAGAGGTTCACGCTGAGGTTCTTGTAGGTGAAGGTGTTGTTGAAGCCGAACGAGAACTTCGGATTCAGGTTGCCCAGCACCACTTCGTCGTCCTGGTCGATGACGCCGTCCTTGTTGATGTCCTGATACTTCTGCTCACCGGCTACCAGCGGGCGGTTGGTCAGCTGCGCCACCTGCGTCAGGTCCTCGTCCAGCTGCGCGATGCCGTTGGTCTTGTAGCCCCAGATGTTGTTCAGCCGGTCGCCCACAACCATACGCGTCACGCCCGTACCGGACGATTCGCCCTCGGCGATGTTGAGCTTCTCGATGGTCGTCACGTTGGAGTCGATGTTGAAGGTCGAGGTCCAGGTGAAGTCGCGCGTGGTCACGGGAACTGCCGTAATGGAAAACTCAACACCGCGGTTGCTCAAATCGCCGAGGTTGCGCATCGAGAACATGTAACCCGAATACATCGGCAGGTCGACGGCGTAGAGCAGGTCGCTCGTATACTTGTAGTAGTAGTCGGCCGTGATGCTCAACCGGTTGTCGAACAGACCCAGGTCGAAGCCGGCATCGAACTGCGAGGTCGACTCCCACGAAAGGTCGGCGTTGGGCAGCGTCAGCGGCGCCATACCGCCGTTGGCGACACCCGAACCGAAGGGCGGAGCCACCGGTACGAGCGTACCCTGCGACTGGTAGGGCTGAATGCCGGCGTTACCGACCAGACCGTAGCTCAAACGCAGCTTGAGGTTCGAGACCGCCTTCACGTCGCGCATGAACTTCTCCTCCGAGACACGCCAGGCGAAGGCACCCGAGGGGAAGAAACCGTACTTGTTGTTCTCGCCGAACTTCGACGATCCGTCGACACGGCCCGTGAAGGTGAACAGGTAGCGGTCGTCGAACGAATAGTGGATACGGCTGATGTAGGAGAGCATCGACCACTCGGTGTCGGTCGTCTGGTTGAGCCATACGTCCTTGCCGACGCTCAAATCGTGGTAGCCGAGGCGGTCGTCCTCGAAATTCTTGACGCCGAGACGGAAGACGTTCTGCGAGAACTTCTGTGCCGTCTGTCCGACCATGGCCGAGAGGCTGTGGCGGCCCCACGTATTCTTATAGGTAAGCGTATTCTCCCAGACCCAGGTCTTCGTATCATACGAAGCGACGTTGCCCTTGCCCGGTCCGTCGACCGACACGGCGAGCGTCGTGGGCAGGTACATGCGGTCGAGCGAGAAGATGTCGTCCACGCCGAACTGCGTCTTGAAGACCAGGCGGTCGTCGCCCAGGAAGCGGAAATCGGTGTAGATGTTGCCCGTAAAGCGGTTCTGGCGGTTTTCCATGTCCGCCTCGTAGGCCGTCTGCACGGGGTTGCCGCCGTAGACGCCCGTCGAGGAGTCGAGGTTGTTGCGGTAGGTGTAGTTGCCGTCGGCATCGCGGACCGACAGCGCCGGGTTCATGTCATAGGCCATCGACATGAGGTTCAGCTCCGTCGAGGCGTTGCCGTAACCGGTGGTCTTCACCTGCGAGTAGCCGACCGACGATCCGAAATGGATGTATTTGTTGATCTCGGCGGCAATCTGCCCGCGGAAGGTATAGCGGTTGAAATCGGTGTTGATGAGGATACCCTCCTGATTGAAGTATCCGGCCGAGAAGTTGTAGGAGACCTTCTTCGAGCCGCCGCTGTAGTTGACCTGGTAGTTCTGCGTAACGGCCGTGCGGAGAATCTCGTCCATCCAGTTCGTGCGCGTAACGACCGACTCGGGGTTCTCGAAATAGGAGGGAACGGGCATGCCCGCATTCTCGTAGGCCTCCTTGCCCAGCTGGGCAAGCTGCTTGCCGTTGAGCAGATCATAGGCCTGCTCGGGGGTCTGGAGCGAGAGCGTGGCGCTGAAACGCACCTCACCCGCCTGCTCGCGGCCGCGCTTCGTCGTGACGAGGATCACACCGTTGGCACCGCGTGCACCGTAGATGGCTGTTGCCGAGGCATCCTTCAGCACCTCGATCGACTCGATATCGTTCGTGCTGAGGCTCGAGAGCGGGTTGATGACCAGACCCTGCCCCTCGGTCACCGACTCGCTGATCAGGGGCACACCGTCGATGACGTACAGCGGCTCGTTCGTACCGTTGATCGAGCTCGTACCGCGGATGCGGATCGAGGCGCCGCCGCCCGGCTGACCGTCGTTCTGGCGCACCTGCACACCGGCAATCTGGCCGCGCAGCGCATTGTCGAACGAGGCAATGGGCTTGTTGTCGAGCAGTTCCGACTTGACCGAAGCCACGGCTCCGGTCAGGTCCGACTTCTTCATCGTACCGTAACCGATCGCCACGACCTCTTCGAGCGCGATGGCATCCTCCTGCAGGACGATGTCGATCTTCGTGCGGTTGGCCACGGCGACCTCCTGTGTCTTGCAGCCGAAGAAGGAGTAGACCAGCACGGCATCGGGCGACGAGACGCGGAAGGTGTAGCTTCCGTCGGTCGAGGAGGTCGTACCGCGGGTCGTGCCCTTCTCCACGATCGAGGCGCCGACAACGGGCTGCGCGTTGGCGTCGGTGATGACGCCCGTGACCTCGTAACGGTCCTGGGCCCGCACTCCGGAGAAGCCCAGCAACAGCAGGCAGACCATGACGGCGAAGCGTCGGAGGGTCCGGCCTCTGCGAAAGTCAAGTTGATTTTGTTTCATGGGTTATTGTTGTTTGGTTAGTCCTTTAATAATCGCTTTCGTTCGTCTATCCGATGTGGTTGAGCGCATAGACGTAGGCTCCGGCCGAGATGGCGCGGCTTGCGCCGAGCCGGCTGACGGTCAGGCCGATCTGCTTGCGGGAGTCGTACATGACGACCTTGTCCGATCCGTAGACCCGCAGCGGCGTGCCGCCTCCGGTGAGGAAGCGCCGCAGGCAGGCCTCGTCGTCGAGGTTCACCACCTCGGTCTGCATGCGGCAGAACGAGGTGCCGTCCATCATCTTCAGCGAGCTGCCCATCTCCTCGAGAATCGCCGGGACGAAGAACTCCGCCGCGCCGGTCAGTCCGCCGCCGAGGACGATGATTCCGTCGACGATCGTCGCGGCCTGGGCAAGGGCATCGCCGGCGGCACGCCCCATGCGGGCGAAGCTCTCGCGGGCGGCCCGCATGTCGCCCGGGCGCGTCCCCCTGGCGATGTCGCAGATATCCTTGGGTGTCAGTTCCGTATCGTCACCCGAAAGTTCGCGATAGACCCGCTTCACGGCGCGGATGCTGACGCTCTCCTCGACGATGTATTCGGGCAGCAGGCTGTTGCGGAAGCACCACACGTCGCCGCCCGCGGCATTGTCGCCCATGAGCAGCTCGCCGTTGATGACCACGCCGCAGCCGAAGCCCGTGCCGAAGGTGACACCCAGCAGGTTGCGGTAGCGCTTCTGCGAGCCGGCCGCCGCCAGCGCCTCGTTGATGCGGGGCAGCGCGCCGACCATCGCCTCGCCGTAGGCGAAGAGGTTGCCGTCGTTGTTGATGAAGACCGGGATGCCGAACTTCATCTCGAGGAAGGGACCGAGGGCCACGCCGTCACGGAACGACGGGAAGTTGGGCAGGTTGCCGCCGATGATTCCGTGCGGATAGTCGGCCGGGCCCGGGAAGGCGAAGCTGATGGCTACGGGCGGCGTGTCGAGCCGCGAGATGATCTCGCCGAAGCCCTCGACCAGGGTGGCCAGGCAGCGGTCCAGATCGTCGGCGTTCGAGGGCTTGCGCAGCGGTTCGGTGATGAACTCGCAGCCGCGCATGGCCCCGAAGACGAAGTTCGTACCGCCCGCATCGAGCGTTACGACCGTGCGGTTATCGTGCTGATACATGGCTGTCGGTTTTTTCGGAACGGATCATCGGAACACAGGCCAGCAGATAGAGCGCGAAGAGCGTCAGCACGGCCAGCGAACCGGCCTGCGAGCCCACGGCGTCGGTGACGACACCCATCAGGGGCGGCACGACGGCACCGCCGAAGACGCCCATGATCATCAGGCCCGAGATCTCGTTGGCGCGTGCGGGCAGGTGCTTGAGCGCCTGCGAGTAGATCACCGCGAAGATGCTCGAGAAGGCGAATCCCGCCACGCCCAGACCGGCCAGCACGGCATAGCGGCTGCCGGCGAAGTAGAGCGCACAGAGGACGACAAGCCCCAGCAGCATGTGCGAAACGTAGTATTTGCGATCCGACAGGCGCGTCAGCAGCAGCGAGCCGACGAAGGCGCCGACAACGCGGCAGAAGAAGTAGACGCTCGAACCGTAGCCGGCCTGCTCGAGGGGCATGTCGCAGCGCTCGATCAGCAGCTTCGGAGCCAGCGTATTGAGACCCACGTCGATGCCCACGATGGCGACGATGCCCAGGAAGAGCATCGTGATCTTCCGGTCGCGCAGCACGGCGAGCAGTTCACCCGCCGACGAGGTGCGCTCGGCAGGACCCTCGTCGATGGGCGTAGCCATCAGCCAGAGGGTCGACACGAGCGAGATGCCGGCGAAGATCGGGAACATCCAGACCCAGTTTCCGAGCTTCGAGGCGGCGAAGGCCGCGATGAAGGGGCCGCTGAACGACGAGACGGCCTTGATGACCTGGCCGGCGGTCAGCGAGCTGGAGAGGGCCCGGCTGTCGACGACGTTCGTCAGCAGCGGGTTGAGCGACACCTGCAGGATCGTGTTGCCGATGCCGAGCAGGGCAAAGGCCACCAGACAGGCGGCAAACGAGTAGTCGGCCAGCGGCACGAGCATGCCGACGATCGTGACGACGTTGCCGGCGATCACCATGCGGCGGCGGCCGATGCGGTTCATCCAGAAGGCCACCGGCACGGCCAGCAGCAGGAACCACAGGAAGACCATCGAGGGGATCAGCCCCGCGAGGCTCTCCGAAAGCGAGAAGTGCTGCTGCACGTAGCTTGTGGCCACGCCCACCACGTCGCAGAAGCCCATGACGAAGAAGCCGAAAAGGACGGGCAGCAGATGACTCAGCGGATGTTTTTTATTCATGGTTTGGTTTCAGGTTGCGGTTTCATCAGAGTTGGTAGGTATCCTTGACGAAGGCCTTGACGAGGATCAGTTCGCCGTCCGACGTATTGTGCACCGTGTAGGAGCCGGCAGCGGCCGGGATGATGAAGGTCTCCAGGTAGTTGTAGCGCACGCGGCGTCCGTCGGCGGTCTCCACCTCGGCACTGCTGCCCTCGACGATCATCCAGACGTGGCAGCGGTTCTCGGTGGCGATGTGCAGGCTGCGTCCCGCATGCAGGTGGTAGCGGTGCACGTCGTAGAAGTGGTCGGGGTGCGTCGGCAGGTGCTCCTGCACGTAGTCGTCCGTCGTCTTCATGACGCTCGGGCGGCTGATGAGCGTGTCGGTCACCACGCGGCCGTTGCGCTCGAAGCGGACATTGTTCAGGCCGTGCTCGATGTTGATCGGGCGGGGACGGCCGTCGATGTCGAGGCGCACCCAGTCGTACATCTTGAAGGTGAAGATGTAGGGCGCGCTGCTGATCTCAAGCACCAGGTTGCCCGCACCCGAGGCGTGGATCGTGCCGTTCGGGATGAGGAACAGGTCGTGCTTGTGCGCCGGGAAGCACTGCACGTAACGCTCGATATCGATCGCCTCGCCCGTGCGCTGGCTCCCTTCGAGGGCGGCGGCGAAGGGGGCCTTCTGCACGCCCTGCTGGAATCCGAGGTAGACGTGCGCCTCGGGCGTCGCACGCAGAATATAATAGGTCTCGTCCTGCGTATAGGGCTTGCCGAAGCGCGAACGGATGTACTCCGGACGCGGATGGCACTGGATCGAGAGGTTGCCGCCCTCGACCGTATCGAGGAAGTCGAAACGGATCGGGAAGTCCTCCTTGAAGTCTTCGGCGCAGTGGCCGAGCACGTCACGGTAGGCATAGGACATGAGCATGCTGAACGAAACCTCGAGCAGGATGCCGTCATGTCTGAACATGATGCCGTTCTCGAGCGCCATCAACTCGTAGGACCACGCCATGTTGGGCGCCTCGCGGTTGAGCCCGCGGATGTGGTCGCGCAGGTAGGTGCCGCCCCAGACGCCCGGTGCGAACCACGGGCGGACACGGAAGCTGCTGCGGCTCATGCGCCGCAGCCCCTCGCGCAGCGCCTCGCCGCTCATGAAGGTCCAGACGTCGATGCGCTGCTCGTCGACGATCCAGTCGATGCGCGGAATGAGCGAGCCCTTCCAGCCATCGAGAATCGGCCAGTCGATGAAGTAGCAGCGCTTATAGGATTCGCGGCCGTCCAGGCGGCGCGTCGTGCCGAGGTTGAACGCCGACCCAGCCGCCATGCGGAACTGCAATTCGTTCTTGGGCAGGTCGACATAGATGAGCGGCGCCTCCCATCCGGCCAGCGCGGCACCGCAGCCGTAGAGAAGGGTGATGTCGGCGGCAGCGTCGGGTTCGAGCCCCTTGAGCGCCGTCCGGTCGAAGAAGTCGATCAGCAGCAGGTCGGTCATGCGGCCGAAGATCGAATCCTTGTCGCCCATGAACGGTGCGATCAGGGAGTCGATCTCCGCCTCCGGCTTCAGCGCCCGCGACACGGGAAGGCACGTCACCTTCCGCCCGAGCGATTCGAGCGCCGCGGTCAGCGCCCCGATGAACTTGTCCCACAGCACGCCTTCGTAGCCGTCGATAACAACGCACTTGTGCGCAGCGATCCGCTCCGCCAACGCCTCGATGCGATCGAAGATTTGCTCCCCGATTTCAAACGCCGGATAGAGGTCGTACACGCCGGCCGGTGTCGTCTCCGCCTTGACAGGCGCCAGGAAACTGTCAGATTTTCTAAACATGATGTGATCCGATATTGTTATATATGTTCATACATATTTATCTTTGTGCAAAGAAAACAATATGTTTTGTAAATACAAAATATTTCGGCTCTTTTTTACGGAAAATCGCAAAAAAAGTCGGAAAAGGGATTCTTTTCCGACTGGAGAGGGGCGGCGCCCCGCAAAAAGGGGGAACGGACGGCTACCGTTCGGCCGTAATGGTGTAGGTGAAGCTGTCAGCGCGGTAGTAGCCGACGTTGTACTCGACGGGGACCCCCTTGATATCGTAGACGTAGCGGCGGCGGATGAGGAGCGGATCGTTTTCCGAGATGCGCAGCTTGGTCGAGATGCGCTTGCCGGCCAACCGGGCCGAGATCTCCTCGACGGAGGTGTGGACGACGATATTGTACTTGGTCTCAAGCAGTTCGTAGAGCGGCATCGTGAAGTTGTCGTCGCTGCTGATCGGGAAGCGCGGGTTGAAGTAGGAGATGAAGACCACGAACGGATATTCGGCATGGCCCCGCACGCGTTCGAGCTTCAGACAGAGCGTGCCGGCCTTGCCCTCCTCGTCCAGACCGAAGAAGCGGCGCACCTTCTCGTCGGGATACTCCAGCGAGACGTGCAGCTCGTAGTTCTTGATCGTGATTCCGAGCCGCTGCATCTCCTGCGAAAAGCTCAGCCAGTTCTTCACGCCGCCCGTGATGGTCTTCTTCGCCACCCAGGTTCCGTAGCCCTTGCGGCGGCAGAGCAGCCCCTCGAAGACCATCTTGTTGATGGCCTGGCGCAGTGTATTGCGCGAAATGTTCAGATTGCGAGCGAGTTCTATCTCGTTGGGCAGCAGTTTGCCGTTCTGATACTCGGGCAGGCGGATCATCTTCTTGATCGCCTCCTCGGCCAGGACATGCAACGGTTTATTCTCCTTCCCTTCAGCCATGTATCGTCCGAATAGCGGTCACCGTGCAGGTGACATGAAACACCAGATGTTCTCTCCGCCCGTTCCTCTGCCCGCGCACGGGCCAGACAACGAACCGGTTGCGTGACCGATAAGGGTTACTTCGGCAAGGCGGATTCGATTCATATGTACAAACATACCAAATTTTTCATTAAAAGGCAAGCCGAATCGGGTATTTTTTATCCGATTTGTATTATCGGGCCTCTACCTCCGGCTCCGCAGGCACCCTTTCGCCGGAAATTCGCCACGCAGGGCGGTCCCGACAGCCGGGTGTCCTCCCCCATCGGTCACACCGTCCCGCACCTGTCGGACCCTCTCTTCCTTCCGACCCAACGACCTTCCCTACCCTGACGTGCAGACAACCACACACCCGGACGAGCAGGCAACCTCCCACCCGGACGAGCGCCTTGTCTTCCCCAACGAGCGCCGTCCCCTTCCTTTTCTGACAATCGAGGGACTTTCCCTTCCCAGACGTGTGTCTTACCTTCCCTGACGAGCATCCCCCCTCCCTCGGGGAGCGGCAAACACGCAGAACAAAAGGGCCGCAGCGGAACAAAAAGCCGAGGCAGGGAAAGTGCCGGAAAGAAAAAAGCGCATAAAAAAAGCGGCGTCCGTACAGGGACGCCGCCTTTCACATACCCTGAGCGGGCTGCTACCACATCACACCGATATTGTAGACCTTGACGTTGCCTGCAAGCGGCTGGGCATTGACCGGCTCCATCAGGCCCCAGAAACGCTCCTCGGTCAGCAGGAAGAGCGTATACTGCGAACCGGCAGCCACCTCGTAGACCTTGAAGGCGTAGCTTTCCGAAGCCGACTCGGCAGCCGACTTGAGCTGCTGGAGCAGGTCGTTCTTCACCGTACCGATCATCAGCACCGGCATCGACTCGGCGTAGAACGCGCGCAGCACGCCGCTCTTTCCGCCGAAGGCCGAGAGCTGCTCGGCCGTCTCGAAACGGGCCGTCAGGAAATCCACGTCGAACGAGACATCCGTCTGTCCGGTGACCTCCCCGTTCTCATCCTTGTCCGTGCGGACGCCATTGAGCGCCGTCTTCACCCGCGTGACGTAGCACCCCTCGCCCGAGGGACGTCCCGTCGCACCCGTGATGCAGCTGTTGAAGTAGAGCATGCTGCCCTGATACGACGTCCTGTTCTCGATCTTGTTGAAGGCAAAGGCCGTCCAGCGCGTCGCGTCGAAGGCACCGGTCAGCGCCCCCGGAAGGTTGCCGTTGTCGGCACGGTCGAGGACCGTCATCCAGGGCTTCTCGTCGCCCAGGCCCGTCAGGTAGTCGTTGAAGGCCGTATAGTCGCTCCCGAAGGCGTTGCCGTCGAGCGAGGAGACGAACTGCACGGTGGTCGTGAACTTGTCCGACGGAGCGGGAATCGGCGCATCCGAGGGATACTCGTCCAACCCGTTGTTACAGCCCGTAAAGAGCGGGGCCGCCATTACGAGGGAGAGGAAAACCGGAAGGTATCTTTTTGCTGTTTTCATCGTTTACGTGATTTATTCGTTTCAAGAGAGGCTATTTGTTCAGCACGGCCGTACCCGAAATCGAGTAGTGGTCGGAAAGATCGTAGAACGTGGAGGAGTCGAGCACCCGGAAGTCCGGGCAGCTCCAGCTCCCCTGCGGGAAGCCGATGAAGTAGTCGAGCTTGCTGCCGCCGAATGTGCCGTTGTTGTTGCACAGGCGCGTGCCCGTCTTCTCGTACTCGGCGATGGCCGCCGTGCCGGGGCCGCAGTTCATGTCGCCCATCAGGATCACGGGCGTACCTTCGGCCAGGGCCGGTTCGATCGCCTTGGCGATCACCTCCTTGGCCTGCTCGTAGCAGGTCTCGTCACCGCCGAAGGCGTCGAGGTGCGTGCAGACGATGCGGACCTTCACGCCCGTCGGGTTGGCATCCGTCGGGACAAGGATGTCGGCCCAGCCGGCCGAACGCTGGTCGGCACCCGCATACATGCCCAGCAGCACGCGGCCCGAGTTGACGATCGGATACCTCGAGAGGATCACGTTGCCGTAATAGCCCGAATCCTTGTCGTAGGAGTGGATGAAGAAGGGGTACATGCCCAGCTCCTTGGCGAACTCCGTGGCCTTCTCCTTCATGTACATCGCACCGGTCAGCGTCTCGAACTCGTTGAAGCAGACGATGTCGGCCTGCTGGTTCTCGATCTCCGTCACGAAGCGGCTGATGTCCTTCGAGACGTTGCTGTTGCCGCGGTACTCCAACGCCTTGATGTTCCACTCCATGCACTTGAGTTTCACATCCTGCGCCTCGGCCTCCGCCTGCGGGAAGAAGAGCCCGGCAAAGAGGGCGGCGCCCAAAATATATTTGCTTATTTTCATGGCTTGACTCGTTTACATCGGTTAATAACCCTTGTTCTGCTTGAGGTTCACCGTACCGGTGAAGGCACGCTCCGGAATCGGGAACACCTTGTTGTAGGTGGGATTGAACGTGCGGGCCGGGTAGACCTCCACCTCCTCGGTGACGATCTGGCCGTTGACCCCCTTCGAGATGACACTGTGCAGCGGCTTGGTCAGCAGCTGGGGACCCAGGCCCCAGCGAACCACGTCGATGAAGCGGCTGGGCTGGAACTCGAAGGCCAGCTCGCAGCGGCGCTCGTTCTGCAGCTGGGCCTTCGTGGCCTGGCTGTTGCGGGGCAGACCGGCGCGCTCGCGGATGTCGTTCAACAGCTCCTTGGCCTCGGCATTGCCCTCGCCCTGGGTCCAGATCAGCGCCTCGGCCTTCATCAGCATCACGTCGGCGTAACGCATCAGGCAGACGTTGAGCGAATTCCAGAGCTTGTCACGCAGCTGCGTCACCTCGGCATAGTAGTTCGCATCCTCGGGACGGCTCGACGAACGCTCCCACGGCGAGAGGAACTTGCGCGTCAGCATGCCCGCCGAAACGTGGTTGCTGCCGCTCCACGACACGTCGTAGGCCGATCCGTCGGGCGAGTAGCCGGCGAAGACCCAGGCCCAGCCCATGAACTCGAACGACTGGCCCGGATAGAGGATCGTCACGTCGCGGCGCTGGTCGCCCTCCTCGTAGGCTTTGTAGAGCTCGAGGCTCGGCGTGAAGTAGCCCCACGTGTTGTAGTAGCCCCAGCCGGCGTTCTGGAACGTCACGCCGTGGTAGCGGGCACCGTTGGTCGTGTTGCCCTCGAGCGAGAAGATGTACTCGCACGAGTGGTTCTGGTCCGAGGTCCAGAGGTGGCGGAACGACTGCGAGGGATCGCTCGAATCGATGTAGAGCGCGCGCTTGTCGGCGCCGGTCATGTTCATCACCTTGTCGCACATCTCGATCACGATGTCGTAGTACTTCGCATCGTACATCGAGGCGTAGAGGGCGGCGCGGGCGGCGTAGGCCCAGGCTGCGGCCTTGTGCGGCAGGCCGATCTGGTCGGCCGGCAGCTCCGAGAAGTAGGGCAGCTTGTCGCCCGCCTCGCGGAAGTCGGCAATGATCTGGTCGTAGTTCTGCAGCACGTGCGACGGACGCGGCGAGTCGATATCCTCGGTGGCCGTCTTCTCGGTGATGATCGGAATACCGCCGTTCGTGTCGTCTCCGTAGTAGGGCACCATCCACAGCATCGAGAAGCCGCGGAAGAAGAGCGCCGTACCGAGCGCCTGATCCTTGAAGTTCTGATCGAGCGAGAGGTCGGGCACGAACTTGATGATGTTGTTGGCCTTGGCCACGTTCTGGTACATCACCTCCCAGACACGCGACACGTCGTTATCGTTCGACGGCGACATGCGGAACTCGCGGATCTCGTCCACCGAGGCACGGTCACGGCCGATCAGGACGTTGTCGCTGGCGCACTCGAGCCACATGTGGCCGCGGCCGCAGATCTCCTCGCTCCAGTAGGGCGACACGAAGTGGTAGAGTCCGTAGATGGCCTGCATGACGTCGTCCTTCGACTTCCAGGTCTCATCCTTGCCGTAGGATTCCCGCTCCAGGAAATCGGCGCACCCGGACATGGCAAGCGCACTGACGGCCAGGCAAATGCTGAATAATATCTTTTTCATGGTCCTTTGGTTTTAGAAGTTGAGGTTTACACCGAAGTTGAAGAAGCGCGACGACGGGTAGACACCGGCATCAAGACCGTAGTTGCCGACCTCGGGGTCGATGCCCGAGTAGCCGGTGATCGTGGCGACGTTGTCGATGCTGACATAGACGCGCAGCGAGCCGTTCTTCAGACCGACGTAGCGGGCGATGTGCTTGGGCAGCGTGTAACCCAGCGTGATGTTCTTCAGGCGCAGGTAGTCGCCCTTCTCGAGGAAGATGTCCGAGAACTTCGTGTAGTTGCCGTTGTCGTCCTCCGAGATACCCAGACGCGGGTACTTGCTCGACGAGGGGTTGAAGTCCCACGTGTCGAAGACGTCGCTGATGAGGTTACCGTAGTCCTGACGGCCGTTCATGGCCATCTGCTTCGTACCGTTGTAGATGTAGTTGCCGGCAACGCCCTGGAACATGAAGCTGAAGTCGAAGCCCTTCCAGTTGAGCGAGCCTCCGAACGAGAAGGTCTGCTTGGGCGTGTAGCAGCCCGTCAGCACCTTGTCGTCGTCCGTGATGACGCCGTCGCCGTTCGTGTCGATGAACTTCAGGTCACCGACCTTGGCATTGGGCTGCACCTGCGTCACCTCGCCCGTCTCGGCGTTCTTGCTCACGTAGCGGTCGATCTCCTCCTGCGAGCGGAAGATGCCGTCGGTACGGTAGATATAATAGGAGTACCAGGGATGTCCCACACCCGAGTAGAGGATCGGCGTGCTGTTGATGTTGGGGTTGTCGTGGCGCACGAGCGGCTGCGAACCGTACTCCTCGACGTTGCTCTTGTTGGTCGAGAAGCTGCCCCAGACGTTGTACTCGAGCTTGCCCTGCGCGGCCGTGTTGTGGTAGGCCACCGAGAACTCCCAACCGCGGTTGGTCACACGGCCCATATTGCCCATCGGCGAGGTGGTCACACCCATCTGCGGGGGCGTCGGCACGTAGTCCACCAGATCGCGCGTCTCCTTGTCGTAGTAGTCGACCGTCACGTCGAGCTTGTTGTTGAAGAGCGTCAGGTCGATACCGGCACTCGTCTGCACGGTCGTCTCCCACGTGGCCCCGGGGTTGGCGATCGTGTCGTAGTAGCCGCCGTAGACCGTGTTGCCACCGATGAGCGAGCCGTCGGGATAGATCGACCAGGGCACATCCACCGACGAGGTGTTCGGGTAGAGGTCGACGTTACCGACCATACCCCAGCCGGCACGCAGCTTCACCAGGTCGAAGACCTTGCTCAGCGACGAGTTGGCGAAGAACTTCTCCGAGGAGAGCTTCCACGCGGCCGACACCGCGGGGAACCAGTCGTAGTTCTTCGTGGGAGGCAGCTTCGACGAGGCATCGCGGCGGATGCTGGCCGTCAGGAAGTAGCGGTTGTCGAACGAGTAGCCCAGACGGGCGAGGAACGAAACCATCGCATACTCGTTGTAGTTCTCGGTCGGGTTGCGGTACCACTCGGCATTCTGCCAGAGGTCCTGGTACTTGTCCCACGTGTCGGTCGGATAGTTCTGCGTGCGGAAGTCATACACGCGCAGCTTCTTGTAGTCGGTCGTGAAGCCGGCCATCGCCGAGATGTGGTGCTTGCCGAAGACCTCGGCGTAGGTTGCGGTCGTCTCCCACAGGTAGTGGAACGTGCGGGTCTGCTCCTGCTCGCGCAGCGTCGTCGTCGAGCCGCCCGGCACGTCGATCACCGGCGTGAAGGCATCGGTCTCGAGGATGTCGAGGTCAGCCGTGAAGTCCGACTTGAGGGTCAGGCCGCGCACGGGCTTCACCTCGAACGAGGTCGTCGAGAAGAAGCGCATCTGCGGAGCGCGGCTGTGCATCGTCTCGAGCTGGGCGACGGGGTTCACGATGTTCGGGCCCACGACACCGGCTGCCATGTCGGCCGTCGAGGCGATACCGCCCCACTTGGGTTTGCCGTTGTCGCCGTAGATGATCTTGCCGTCGGCGTCGCGGTCATAGACCGAAGCCGAGGCGGGGAACCAAAGGGCGCCCAGAATCGGGCCCGTGTGCGAACGGTTGACGTTGCCCTGGCCGTCGGTGTACTCGAACGACGCACGCTCGGAGACCTTCAGCCACTTCACGGGCTTGAAGTCCGTCGAGAGCTTGGCACCCAGCGACTCGCTCCACGTATTGATGATCGTACCCTCCTTCTTGTCATAGGTCACCGAGAGGACCGACGACAGCCGCTCCGTACCGCCGCTGAGCGAGATGCCGTAGTGCTGCGTCAGACCGGCGCGGAAGATCTCGTCGAGCCAGTTCGTGCGCGTGATGTTGGCGCCGGCATAGACGGCCGGATTGGCCAGGTTGGGCAGCGAGCCGTTCTCGGAGTTTTCGACGGCCTTGGCCCACACGTCGCAATACTGCTGCGCGTTGAGCATCGTCGGCAGGTTCATGGCCTTCTCGACGCCGATCGAGGCGTTGACATTCACGCGCAGCTTGCCCGACTCGGCCTGGCGCGTCGTGATGAGGATAACGCCCGACGAACCGACCGACGCACCGTAGATGGCGGCCGAGGCGGCATCCTTCAGCACGGTGACCGTCTCGATGTCCTCGACCATGTAGGGGGCGTTGGGCACGCCGTCGACCACGACCAGCACGCCGTCGCCCGACGTTGGATCGTCGTCGTTGCCCTTCGATCCGCGGCCGCGGATCGAGAACGACGCCTTGCGCATCGGGTCACCGCCGGCCTGCTGGATCGTCACGCCCGGCATGCGGCCCTGGAGCAGCGTCCCGAGGTCCGAGGCGCGGCTGCGCGCCGCCTCGTCGACCTTGACCGTCTGCACGGCCATCGAGAGGTCCTCCTTGCGCTGCGAGCCGTAGCCGATGGCCACGACCTCGCCGATCATCATGGAATCCTCGGCCATCGTGATGTCGATCTGCGTGCGGTTCATCACGGCGACATCCTGCGTCTTGTAGCCGATGTAGGAGTACTCCAACACGGCGTCGCCCGGCACGGAGATCTCGTAACGGCCCTCCACGTCGGTCGTCACGCCGTTGGTCGAGCCCTGCTCGATGACCGAGGCGCCGATGAGCGGATTCTGACCCGAGTCGACCAGACGGCCCGAAACCGTTACGCGGTCCTGCGCCCGGGCCGGAAGAGTGAGCATGCAGCACAGCAGGCCCATCAGAAGAGTCTGGAGGATTCTCCGTCTCTTCCCCGAAAAAGTCAAATTCATTTCCATAGAGTTAAGGTTAATAATTTAATGTATCAGGTTGTGAAGCGTTGCGTTTCCAAATTATTAAAATATTTAATTAATACATCGGGCGTGTAACACTTTTGCAACATTCGCACTTTTTGATATTCAAAATTATCCAACATAATCGTGCGAATGGGCGTATTTTGCGTATTTATATCCTCTATTTGCGCACAATTGCCCGGTAAAAAACCGGGGACGCGATCCCCGGTTAGCGTATGGAGGTCAATGTGCGAAGGGATGCGGCGCGTAACGGTAACCGCAAGCCCCGTAGAGCAGCCGCAGGTGCTCCATGCGCCGCAGGAAATCGTCGTAGTTGCGGCGCCGGGGAGCCCACCCCACCTCGGCAACGGCCGCCAGCCGCGGCAGCAGCATGTACTGTGCCTGTGCGAAGTCGGGGATATACTCGGTCCAGAGGTTGGCCTGCACCCCGAGCACGCAGCGCTGCGCGAGGGAGTCGAGCCCCTCGTAGGGGTCCAGCTCATAGACTTTGGAGAGGGGCAGGCAGCCGCCCCAGGCCAGGGGCTCGTTCGCCACGTCGTCCGTCTGGTAGTAGTCGAGATAGCAGTGCGTCGTCGGGGCCATGACGACCGGATTGCCCTGCCGGGCCGCCCGGATGCCCCCTTCGGTGCCGCGCCACGACATGACGGCGGCCGTCGGCGAAACGCCGCCGTCGAGAATCTCGTCCCAGCCGATCAGGCGCCGGCCGTGCGCCTGCAGGAAGCGTTCGACGCGCTTCGTGGCGTAGCCCTGCAACTGCCGCGGCGCGGTCAGCCCCTCGGCGCGCATGCGCGCCCGGCAGTGCGGACACTGCTCCCACATCTTGGTCGGGCACTCGTCGCCGCCGATATGAATATAGGTAGAGGGGAAGAGCCCGATCACCTCGTCGAGCACCCCCTCGATGAAGTCGAACGTCGAATCGCGCCCGACACAGAAGACCCTGTCGTCGATGTCCCACGTCTGGCGCACCTCGTACTGTTCGCCCGTGCAGCCCAGCCACGGATAGGAGGCCAGTGCCGCCACGGCGTGGCCCGGGAACTCGATCTCGGGAATGACCGTGATGAAGCGCCGCGCGGCATAGTCGACCACCTCGCGCACCTCCTCCTGTGTATAGAAGCCGCCGTAGGGGCGCTCGTCGTAACGGCACGTCTCGTCGTACTCGCCACCGGGGTCCTTGCCGATGAGCGTGCGCCGCCGCACCGATCCGACGCGCGTCAGTTCGGGGTATTTGTGGATCTCGAGCCGCCAGCCCTGATCGTCGGTCAGGTGCCAGTGAAAGACATTCATCTTGTGCAGCGCCAACAGATCGAGCGTGCGCTTGACCTCGTCGACCGTAAAGAAGTGGCGCGCCACGTCGAGCATCAGCCCGCGGTAGGCCATCGCGGGCCTATCCTCGATCTCCACCGCGGGCAGTTCGACCGTCCGCACGCCGCCGTCGAAGGCCTCCACGGGCAGCAGCTGCCGCAGCGTCTGCACGGCGTAGAAGGCCCCTTCGGGAGCCCCCGCACAAATATCCACCCGCTCCGTCGTCACCATCAGACGGTAGGCATCGGGCGCCATCGAGGCATCCAGGAGGAAATTCACCGCATGCGGCTCACCGGCCTGCGGAAAACGGCATTCGAGCCCGCGCCCGAAAACCGGTTGCAGCACCTCGTCGAGCGCGTCGGCCACCCAGCGCATCCGCTCGTCGGAGGATTCGATACAAACAGGGGTCGAGGCCCCGAGGCGGAACACCCCCTCAACCGGGGTAACGCGCACCGGAACGGGAACCACGTCGATCGTCCCGTCCGAGGGGAGCGTCCGGCCGCACGCACACGAGGCTGCCAGCAGCCCCGCGGCCATCCAGATACGAACTCGCCGCATACGCCCTCCCCTATTCGCAGGCCGAAGCGCCCAGCAGTCCGACATGTTCGATGTGCGAGCAGCAGATATGCAGGCTCTCGACCGTTTTGGCGTAGGGGAACTCCCGAAGGCGCTCGTACATCGCCTCGCGGAAGAAGCCGAAGGCGTGGGCGATGCTGCCGCCGAAGACGATCGCCTGCGGATCGTAGGCGTAGAGCGCCAGCATGACCAGCCGCCCGACATGTCCGCCGAACTCGCGCCAGAGCGCCAGCGCCCGCGGATCGCCCGCCACGGCCCGTTCGTAGGCCTGCTTGCCCGTCGTGCCGTGTCCGACGAAGAAGCGGCTGCTGCAATAGTATTCGTAGTCACGGTCCAGGTAGGGGACACAGCCGATCTCGCCCGCTCCCGTGTTGTGGCCGCAATAGAGCCTGCCGTCGATCACCACGCCGGCGCCGACGCCCGTACCGAGGGCGATGCAGACGACGTCGCGGTAACCGTGCGCCTCGCCGAAGTGGCAGACGCCCAGCGCAAAGCAGTTGCAGTCGTTGTTCACCGAGACGGGCACACCGAAGCGCTTCTCGAAGCGCTCCTTGAGGTGCACCTCCCGCCACGAGGGGATGCCCACGACGTTGTAGACGATGCCGCGCGCGGCATCGACCACCGAGGGAACGCCGATGCCGATGCACTCGACCTCGGGCGTCATGAGTGCGCCGACGAGCGACGCGATATGTTCGAGGACCTCCTCTTCGGGGCGGTCCGACTTGCAGGGCTCGGAGAGCAACCGCACGATCCGGCCGTCGACAACCTGACCGACCCGCACGTTCGTTCCGCCCAAATCCACACCTATTCTCATCTTTCCACAGCTATTTCCGTAATTTTACCATCGCTGAACCGCGCATGATCGACCATGCGGCCGTCATCCTCGCGGATCCACGTTTCAAAGCCCCGCTCTCCCTCCGTCAGCACCAGCAGGCGCGCACCCGGACGCAGGTCGTTGTAGGTCGTATTGTCGCCCGAGTAGCGGCCGTAACCGAGGCAGATGCCCTTGTCGGCCACCAGGTAGTCGATGTCGTGGTCGTGCCCGACGAACGTCCCCATGACGCTGCCCGTCTCGACCATCGCGGCGAACATGCCCGTGTTGAGCGCTCCGGGACATTCCTCCTCGGCCGCCCGGCCGATGTGCGTAGCCCCGGGATTGCGCCACGCCGCAAGGTATTCGTGCAGCACGATATGGAAGAAGGCCAGCGACGGCACCGGACGTCCGCCGCTTGCGGCCGTACGGGCCGTGCAGCAGTTGCGCAGCCACGCCACCTGCGCGGGCGTGAACCAGCCGTAGCCGTCGATCCCCTCGACGGTCGAGTAGTCGTGCGAGTCGAGGCAGTAGAGCACGAGGGCGGGCTGCTGCGAAGCGTGCCCGAGCACCTCCAGTTCACGGTCGGCCAGCTCGCCGGCCTCGTTGAGCGTATTGAGGCTGCCGCCGCACGAGGTCACCAGGCGCGCGATCTGCGCCCGCGTGAGGTCCTGTTCGGCGTCGTGGTTGCCCAGCACCACGCAGAAGGGCACGCGGCGCGCCGCCATCGTGTCGAGCAGGCGCCGCCACATCCCTTCGGCCGGGGCACCCGTCACCACGTCGCCCGTGAAGACGACCAGGTCGGGCCGCTCGAGCGCCACCACGCGGTCGAGCCGCGCAAAGGTCTTTTCGGCCTCGGCCAGCCGCCGCGGCGTCGACGCATCGAGGTGCATGTCCGTAAACTGCGCGATGCGGAACGTTCCGTCATCGCCGAAGCGCAGCACCGGCTGCTGCGCCCGGATCAGGCCCGCCCCGCCGAATGCGAGCAGGCAAAGTGTCAGAATCCATCTCTTCATATCGCAATCTCTCCTGTCAGTTCAACTTCACCCGTCCGCTCCGCTCGACATGCACCGTGCGGCTGCGGCCGTCGCCCCACAGGAGCGTCAGATCGAACGGCACGTTGGTCTCGATGCTCACCTCGGGCGTCGCATCGGCTCCGCGGCGCGCGGCACACTTCAGCGTCACTACCCCGTCGGGACCGAACGGATAGCGCTCGATGCCGTGCGCCTCCGTCTTGGTGACGTGCCACTCGATGCGGTTCTCCGAGTAGTCGGACCGGATGCCGAGGATGTACTCGATGAAGACCGCAATGGGCGGCAGGCCCGTCCAGCCGACAAAGTCCCTGCGGGCCATGAAGCCGGGCTCGATGCGCTCCGGGGCGTAGTATTCCCAGAAGGTCCCGGTCTTCTTCCACACCTCGAAGACCGCGGCGTAGTGGTTCTCGGCGATCTGCTGCGCCTCGGCACGGTAGCCGTTGCGCCAGAGGCCGTCGATGATCATGTAGTTCGTACCGGGCCACACGCCGCCCTGCCAGTAGCGGCCCAGGGCGTTGTACTTGCGGTGATCGGCCGCCAGCGACGGCACGCGGTGCGGACGGTTGAACTCCGCCGTGTCGCTCAGGTGGGCGACCAGCCTGTCGAGCCGCTCGCGGTCGAGCACGTCGGTCTGCAACGCCCAGTAGGCGTAGACCCCCTTCGCCGTGCCGAGCGACCCGTCGGCCTGCCGGTCGAAGAGAAAGCCCTCCTCATCGTCCCACATGCAGTCGTTGATGTGGCGGCGCAGGAAGCGGTTTTCGTCCTCGACCTCCTCGATCTCCTGCCAGCGCTCGATGTAGAAGCCGATCTGGAGCAGCGACTCGTTGACGAGCATCTGCTGCAGGTTCGTGTCGAGCCACTCCATGTGGCCGTTCGAGTAGATCGGGTTGTACTCCTCCTTCACGCGCGGCATGTTGTCCATGCCCGTGCCCCAGCCGCTCGACCAGTAGGTACCGTTGGGCCACGTGCGGTTGAGCTTCCACCACCGGGCATAGGCGCACAGCGCCGGGAAGACGCGGTGCAGGCGATCCAGGTCGCCGTACTGGCGGTAGTAGGCCAATTCGACCCACGGCAGCAGGTCGGGCCCCGTCGACGTGGGGTCGTAGCGTTCAAAGCAGTCCGAGCCGTCGGCCCGGATCTCGCGGCAGATGAAGCCGTCGGGATGCTGCTTGGCGTAGAAGTTGTCGAGCGTCCGCTGGAAGGGGAAGAAGCGGTAGCCGTAGCGGGCGAACATCATCATGAACGAAGCGTCCCACATGAAGATGTTGCCGTTGTAGGCGATGTCGAGGTAGGGCGAGACGAAGCCCGACCCCTCGGCCGGCTGGCGGATGTTGCCCACGGCAATGCGCCAGGCATGCCAGTACATCTCGACCTCCCGCTCGTGCCCCTCCCAGAAGGGGGCGGGCAGGATCCGGCGCGCCTCGTCGAACGAGCGCGGCTCGATCCGCTCCGGGGTGGCGTTGCGGAATTCGTTTTCGGCCACGAAGACCTCCTTGACGTAGGTGTTCTTGTAGGGCAGCTCGTAGGGGCCCGACATCAGCCCCTGGGCTGCGGCCGCGCCGACGGCACCGAGGGCCGCGAGCGTCATGACAATCCGGCGTACCATCTCCGTCAATGCTTTCGTTCGTTATAGAGCGCCCGGATGCGGCGGGCGATCTCCGTATTGAGGTAGACGCCGCAGAAGCGGTCGGCGCCGGGACCGTAGGCGAAGACGGGAAGCATCGCCGGCGTATGGTCGTCCGTGACGTAGCAGCCCATGACGCGGCCCGTGCGCTCGTCGCCGTCGAGCAGCGTCAGGCCGCCCGTCTCGTGGTCGGCCGTCACGATGACGAGCGTCTCGCCGTTCGAGTCGGCGAAGCGCAGCGCCTCGGCCACGGCCCGGTCGAAGCTCAACATCTCGATGATCGAGCCGGGCAGGCAGCGCGAGTGGCCCGCGTAGTCGATCTTGGCCCCCTCGACCATGAGGAAGAAGCCCTCGCCGCCGCGCTCGCGGAGCTTGGCGATCGCCTCACGCGTGGCGTCGGCCAGCAGCGAGAGGTTCGCCTCCTCGGCCGCGTCGTCCATCCGCTCGTCGATGCAGATCACCTTGCCCGCTCGGTCGTTGATCTCGTCGATCGAACGCACGAAGCGGTACTCGCCCGAGAGCTCCTTCACGAGGTCCACGCCGTCACCGCGCTCGGTGAACTGGCGGATGCCGCTGCCGCAGAGCAGGTCGATCTTCGCATCGAGCAGGCAACGCGTCAGCTCGTCCGCGTTGTCGCGCTCGACCGAGTGGCCGTAGAAGGCCGACGGCGTGGCATCCACGGCGTTGCCGAGCGTCAGCACGCCCACGGCGCACTGCTCGTCGTGGAAGAAGTCCGAAAGCGACGGATAGGGCTCGCCGTCGGCGCTCATGGCGATGTGGCGGTTGTTGTGGCGCTCGCCCGTGGCCAGGGCGCTGCCGCCCGCCGCCGAGTCGGTCGTGAAGGCGTCGAGCGCATTGTTGCGCTGCAGGCCGATGTGCTTCATCCGAAGCGTCGTCAGCCCCCGGTTGGCATAGGCGCCGGCCATGATCTGCGGAAGGCCCATGCCGTCGCCGATCAGGAAGATCACGTTGCGGATCGCCCCTTCGCCGCCGTCGTTGCGGTAGGTCGGCGCGTAGATGTCGATCCCTTGCGAGAGCTGGAGCTTGTCGTTGCGGAAGCCGCCGAAGTCGCGCGTGGTTTTGTCCAGGCGCTTCGTGCCCGTCACGCCGGCCGCCGCGTCGCGGTGCTCGCCGATGCAGAAGTTCTTGTTGGCAAAGTCGTCGAAGAAGGCGGCACAGGTCTCGGGCCGGTCCGTATTGATGTAGTCGATGCCCAGGTCGTAGAAGGTGTAGTAGACGGTCGTGCCCTCGGGAGCGCCCCAGAAGCGCACGGGCTTCTCCCACGCATGGGCCCGGTCGATTACCTGCTTGACGCGTGCCAGCTCCGCGGGAATGATCGACCCCTTGCCGTTCCACTGCGAGAAGTCGCGGAAGTTGGCGCTCACGAGCGCGATGCGCTCGAGCTGCGCGGGGGTATAGTCCGCATCCCACGCCCCGTCGAAGCGGACGAAGGCGGGGTACCGGTCGAAATCGGCCGGTTCGGGCACGCGGCCCGTCACCGTGACGCGCACCGCCTCTGAATTCACCGCCGGGTCGAAGACCGCGGGCCAGCGCTGCAGCAGCGCGACGACGGCCCGCAAGGTCGGTTCGGTCTCGGACTTGAGTTCGACCATCAGCTGCAGCCGCTGGTCGGAATCCTTCCAGGCGCGGCCGCCGTTGCGGGCGAAGAGCGTCACGAGCGGCTCGACGTAGAGCTTCTCGAAGGTCATCTCGGGCACGAGGTCCTCGACGTCGTGTCCCACGACGAGCACGCCGTCACGAAGGAACACATCGGCCTCGATCGACGAGACCCGCTGCGCATAGGCCTGGTAGAAGGGCACCGTGCGCGTATAGTCGTTGTGCGAATGGATCAGCACGGGAGGCTGCGCGGCACCGACGCCGCACAGCAAAAGGAATGCAAGCAGCAGTCCGGTTTTCAGAATCCGTTTCATGGTATCTCTCGGTTAGTCGTTTGTTCTTGTGTTCTTGAATTACTCCGCATAGCGCAGCAGCGCCCGGACGGGGGCATGGTCGGAGACGTAGCCGCCGCCGAGCGTATCGGGCAGGATCGTGCACTCGTCCGCCTCGAACCCTCCGCCGAAGAAGACGTAGTCGATCAGCGGCCGCTCCCCGACGGGAATCTGCCCGAAATCGGCGAAGCTCCACCCCGCGCCGTGACGCACCGCGGCGGCATTCCAGGCGCTGCGTAACGTGCCGTCTTCGAGCACGTGCGCGATGACCGTCGAGGAGGGATCGGCGTTGAAGTCGCCCGTGAGAATCACCGGACGGTCGCCGCGCAGCGCCGCAATGCGGTCGAGCAGCAGCGTCACGCCCTCGCGGCGGGCCTGCTCGCCCATGTGGTCGAGGTGCGTATTCACGAAGAGCAGTTCGCGTCCGTTTGTTCCGTCACGCAGGATGACCCACGTCGCGATGCGCTCGCAGGCGGCATCCCACCCTTTCGAGCCGGCCACCTCGGGCGTCTCACTCAGCCAGAAGGTTCCCGAATCGAGCAGGTCGAAGCGCTCCGTGCGGTAGAAGATCGCATTGAACTCGCCCGCACGGGCCCCGTCCTCGCGGCCCACCCCCACGGAGGCGTATGCGGGCAGCTCGGCCCGCAGGTCGTCGTACTGGTTCGAGAGCACCTCCTGCGTTCCGAGCAGGTCGACCTGCTGCTCCCGGATCAGGCGGCCTACCCGCTCGCGGCGGAAGCGCCAGTTGTTCTCCCCGTCCTCGGGATTGTCGTAGCGCACGTTCATCGTCAGGACGGTCAGCTCCTGCGGAGCCCTGCCGCAGGAGACGGCCCCCGCGAGCAGCAACATGAAGAAGAGTTTTTTCATATCGTTTCGTTTTGTCGCGTCGCCCGAGGACCGGTCCCTGCCGCTACCGCATCGCAGCGGAACACCACACACCAAAAATTCCTTCCGTCCACTTGCAGGGAAACGGCCTCGGGCATCGCATCGTTATTTCACAAAGAGATTTTCCGCGGGGATCGGCGCGAACTCCGTCTCGCCGGGCGCCCGCCAGCCCCAGGAGAGCTCCTGCCCCTCGTAATCCTCGAAGTAGAGCAGGCGGAAGGCGTGCAGCCCCTCGTCGAGGGCCACGCGGCCCGTCGCCGTGACGGCGGCGTGCGACGTATCGTTGTCGACGACCTTGTGTCCGTCGATCAGCAGCACGCTGCCGTCGTCGCTGCGCGTCGAGAACTCCCAGACACCCCGCTGCGTGATGCGCACGAGCCCCTCGAAGAGGTAGGCGAAGTGATCCTCCTGCGGCGCCCCGGCAATCGATGGCTCGGCCATCACGCCGCGCGAGAGGGGCTCCGCATGTTCGATGTCGGCCACGCGCGCGAAGGTCCCTTCGTAATAGGTATAGGCCACGCCCGGCACGCTCGCCGCAGCGGCCGCTGCCGGCAGGAACTCCGCCTTCTCGGCCCGCAGCGTCAGCGTGCGGCTCGGGGCGGCGCCCTCCCTGAAGCCCCGGGCGCGGAGCGTCAGCGTGCGATCCACGCGGATTGGCGTCTCGTAGAGGGCCGAGAGCGAATCGGGCTCCGAGCCGTCGAGCGTATAGCGGATCTCGGCCCCGGGCGTCGTCGTCGCCAGGGCAACGTCGACCGGCTCGGTGAAGAGGCTCAACGACTGCGTCGTGTAGGGAATCGAGACCGTCTCGCCGCGCGTAAGCGACGAGGGCTGCGTCGCAGCCGAGGTGCCGCGCGTAAGGTCCGCCTCGGGCAGCATCGTAAAGTGCAGCTCGCCGCCCGCCATGAGCTGTTCGTAGGTAATGAAGTTGGTATCGACCGCCTCGCCGTTGAGCGTCACGGCACCGACATAACGGTTGCGGCGCGGCGTGTCGGCCGTGACGGTGAGCGTGCGGCCGTTGGCCAGGCGCACGGTGGCCCGCTCGAAGAGCGGCGCCGTCAGGACAAACTCGTTCGAGCCGGGGCATACGGGATAGAAGCCCAGCGACGAGAAGATGTACCAGGCCGACATCTGTCCGCAGTCCTCGTTGCCGATGATCCCTTCGGGGGTCGGGGCGTACATCTCGTCGAGCAGGCGGCGCGTCAGCTCCTGCGTCTTCCACGGCATGCCGACATAACTATAGAGGTAGGCCATGTGGTGGCTCGGCTCGTTGCCGTGGGCGTACTGGCCCATGAGGCCCGTGATGTCGTCCAGACCGACATCCTCGTGCGGCGATTCGAGCGTGAAGAGGCGGTCGAGCTCCCGCACGAAGGCTTCGCGGCCGCCGAAGAGCTGCTCCAGCCCGTTCACGTCGTGCGGCGCGAAGAAGCGGTACTGCCACGGCGTGGCCTCGGTGTAGTCGCGCCCGGCGACGAACTCCTCGAAGGGCGCCGACCAGCTGCCGTCGCGCAGCCGTCCGCGGAAGAAGCGGGTCGAGCCGTCGAAGACATTGACGTAGTTGAGCGCCCGGCCGTAGTACTCCGCAGCCAGATCGGCGCGGCCCAGCGCCTCGGCCATGCGGGCGATCGTCCAGTCGTCGTAGGCGTATTCGAGCGTGCAAGAGACCGATTCGCGCAGGATGTTCGAGGGGATGTACCCCTCGGCGACGTAATACTCCGACCCCTTGCGGTTGCAGTTCGACGAGCGCACCATGGCATCGAGCGCATGCTCCGCATCGAAGCCCCGGATTCCCTTCATCCAGGCGTCGGCAATGACCGACGCGGCATGGTAGCCGATCATCGTGCGCGTCTCGCCCGACGAGAGGGGCCAGATCGGCAGCTCGCCCGTCGTATCGTACATGTCGAGCATCGAGCGGACCATGTCGCCCACGAGCGTCGTGTCGACAAGCGTCTGCAGGGGGTTCCACGCCCGGAAGGTATCCCACAGAGAGAGGGTCGAATAGTAGGCCCGGCCGGCGGGCAGGCGGCCGATGGTGCCGTCGCTGCGGCGGTAGTCGCCGTTGACGTCGCTCATCAGGTTGGGCGTGAGTTTCGTATGGTACTGCGCAGTATAGAAGACCGTGCGCTCGTCGCGCGTGCCGCCCTCGACGACAATGTCCGACAGGGCGTCGCGCCACAGCGCCTCGGCGCGGGCATGCACGGCATCGAAATCGAGTGCGGGAACCTCCTCAAGGCGGTTCTCGCGGGCATTCTCCGCGCTGACGGCCGAGAGACCCACGGCCACGGTCAGCGTCCCGACCTCCGGGGCGAAGGTGAGGACGGCCTGCCGGTCGCCGAGCAGCTCGACCCCGGTGAACGGTTCCGAGAAGCGGGCCGAGAAATAGACGTACTGGTCGGCCACCCAACCCTGCGTGCGGCGCATGCCCTCGATCTCGTCGGCAGCCGTCTGCCGCAGTTCGCGCAGGTCGATCCGCTCCTCGGTGATGGTGTGCATCAGGTCGATGACCACGCGCCGCGGCCCCTTGCCGCGGAACACGTAGCGGTGCACGCCCGTGCGGGGCGCCGCCGTCAGCTCGACCTCCAGCCCGTCGTCGGGCAGTTCGACGGCGTAGTAGCCGCACGCGGCCCGCTCGCGGCCGTGCGAAAAGGTGTAGGGCACGGGGTGAAACTCCCCGTCGCGCACCACGTCGTCGCGCAGCGTGGGATAGAAGAGGATATCTCCCAGATCGGCGCACCCCGTGCCGCTCAAATGCGTATGCGAGAAGCCGTCGATCGTCGTATCGTCGTAGTGGTAGCCGGCGCAGGCGTCCCAGTCGCCCGAGCGCGTGTCGGGGCTGAGCTGCACCATGCCGAAGGGGGTCGTGGCGCCGGGATAGGTGTGGCCGTGAAATCCGGTTCCGATGAAGGGATCGACATAATCGATCGGATCCGAGGGCTGCATGCAGGCTGCACATGCGCATGCCGCCAGGGCCAGAGTCAAGGTTCGCATCATGGCTGTTCAGGTTTCGGGTATACAAATATACGAAAGAAGAGGTTGCCGACGATGGCGATTTGCGCTTTTGCCTCCTCAATTTGCGCACAGATTACCCCCTCCGGCACCTCCCGCAAGAGAAAAAAAGGAGATATGACCGTGTCATTTTGACAAAAAAGGTTATCTTTATCCCGAAAAACGCTCATCGGCATGGCACGCATCATCCTCATGACCGACTTCTCCGAAGCCTACGCCCGCAGCCTGCTGCTGGGCATCGCCCGCTATGCGCACGACTCGGGACAGGCGTGGAGCCTCTGCCGGCTGCCCCTTGCGATCCGCGAAAAGTCGGGCATCGAGGCCGTCGTCGAGTGGGCGCGCCGCATGCGGGCCGAGGCCGTCATCGGACAGTTCTACAACACGGACAAGGTCGAGCTCTTCGCCCGCAACGGCATCATTGCCATCGCCCAGGACTTCAAGGCCCGCTTCTCGACGATCCCCAACATCACGGGACCCCACTACCGGGCCGGGGAGATGGGCGCCGAATACTTCATCAAGAAGGGATTCCGCCACTTCGCCTTCTACGGCACGCGCGGCATCGTCTGGTCGGACGAACGCTGCCAGGGCTTCCGCGACACGGTCCGCCGGGCCAACGCCGGGTATACCTTCTCGGCGCTGCGCAACACGTCGCAGACCGATCTGTGGCTCTACGACCCGATCCAGCTGACCACCTGGCTGCAATCGCTGCCCAAGCCCGTGGCGATCATGGCCTGCGACGACAACCAGGCCTACCACATCACCGAGGCGTGCCTCCAGGCCGAAGGGGCCGGATTCCGCATCCCGGACGACATCGCCGTGCTGGGCGTCGACAACGACGAGACGATCTGCCGCCTCTCGGCGCCGAACCTCTCGTCGCTCAACCAGAACATCGAACAGGGCGGCTACGACGTCGCCCGCCTGATCGACCGCATCCTGCACGACCCGAAGGCCGAACGCGAGGACATCATGGTCTACCCCACGCACATCATCACGCGCCAGTCGACGGACATCTACGCCAACAACGACCCCCACATCGCCGAGGTGCTGAAGTACATCCACGAGAACATCAGCCAGAAGATCACGGTCGACGAACTCGTGGCTCTCGTGCCGCTCTCGCGCCGCCTGCTCGAATCGCGTTTCAAGAAGAGCATGGGCACGTCGATCTACGACTACATCATCCAGGTCCGCATCGAGAAGATGACACAGCTGCTGGGCGAGGGGTTGAGCGTCTCGGAGGCCGCCTCGGAGCTGGGATTCTCCGACATCAAGAACGTCTCGCGCACCTTCAAGCAGCTCAAGGGGATGACCCCTTCGGAGTACCGGCAGCAGGTCACGCTCGGCAAGTTCTGACACGCCCGCAGCCATCTACCTGCGCTTCCGCTCCGTCCGCACCCGCGGCGCACCGGTCCCGCCAGTCCCGCCGGCGGGACGTCTCCCCGCCGCCGCACGCCGCCGCACCGACCAGCCGAAATGGCCCAGCGCCTCGCCCAGGGCGTAGTATTCGCCGTGGGAGTAGACGATCGGGCAGGCCCGCTCCAGGCAGAACTTCCCCGTCTCCGGGTCGATATAGGCGGCATCGACCTGCACGTTGACCACCTCGGCCAGAAACATGTCGTGCGAGCCCAGCGGCAGCACCTGCCGCACGCGGCATTCGATATTGACCGGCGCCTCGTCGACCAGCGGCGCCGCCACCCGGCCCGCCGGCACTGGCGTCAGGCCCGCCTCGCGGAACTTGTCGTAATCGCGCCCCGAGCGGACGCCGCACCAGTCGGTCGCGCGCGCCAGCCGCTCGGTCGTCAGGTTGATGACGAACTCGCCCGTGCGGCGGATGATCCCGTAGGAGTGGCGCTCGGGGCGGATCGACACGTAACACATCGGCGGATCGGTGCACACCGTGCCGGTCCACGCCACGGTCAGCAGGTTGTACTCTTCGGGCGCCGCACCGCAGCTCACCAGCACCGCCGGCAGCGGATAGAGCACCGTGCCGGGTTTCCAGGTCTCTTTCATGATCGGTTCCGTTTTTCGGACGCCGCAAGCCGCCGCGGCGCCGCCATGCGTACAAAGATACCGATTTTTCGGTTATCTTTGCGGTATGCTGACGGATTTCATACGCTACCTCGAGGCCGAACGGCGCTACTCGCCGCTCACGGTGCGCAACTACCGGCGCGACATCGAGGGGTTCCTCCGCTGGTTGGGATACGACGATCCCGACCGGGTCGACGTGAAGGAGATCACCACCGAACAGGTGCGCGACTGGATTCTCTACCGCACCGACACGGCCCGCCTGAACGCCGCGTCGATGAACCGCGAAGTCTCGTCGCTGCGCGCGCTCTTCCGCTGGCTGCTCCGCACGGGCGCCGTCGAGCACGACATCATGCGGCCGATCCGGTCGCTCAAGCGCCCGCAGCACCTCCCGGCCTTCATCCCCGAAAGCCGCATGAGCGGCATCGTCCGCGAATGCGAAACCGAGTCGGAGCAGTTCCTCACCGAACGCGATACGCTCATCGTGCTGCTCTTCTACACCTGCGGCGTGCGCCTGGCGGAGCTCGCGGGCATCGACCGCGACGACTTCTCGGCCGACTGTACGTCGCTGCGCGTGCGGGGCAAGGGGGACAAGCAGCGGATCGTCCCCGTCCTGGCGTGCGTGCGCGAAAAGATTTTGCACTACCTCCGCCTGATTGAAAGGCAAAATATTTGCAATTCTACGGAAAAAGCACTATTTTTAACGTGGAAAGGGAGGCGCTGCTCCCACAGCACGATCTACCGGATCGTGCGGCGGGAACTGCTCCGGAACGGCGTCCAGGGCAAGGCAAGCCCTCATGTGCTGCGCCACACCTTCGCCACGCACCTGATGAACGGAGGCGCCGATCTGCGCGAAATCCAGGAGCTTCTGGGGCACTCCTCGCTCAAGGCCACGCAGGTCTACACGCACAACAGCATCGCCCGCCTCCGGGAGACATACCGAAAAGCCCATCCCCGCGAAAAGGGAGGGAAGTGATAACTTTATAAAACGTAAAGCTATGAACGTACAGATTCAATCCGTGAAATTCGACGCCGACAAGCGGCTGATCGAATTCATTGAAGCCAAGATGGCAAAACTGGACCGTTTCGCAGACCGCTCGACGGGCGCAGAGGTCATCCTCAAACTCGATAAGGACCACGAAAAAGGAAACAAGATAGCCACGATCACCCTCCACATGCCGGGCGAGGACCTGGTGGCCTGCCACCAGTCGAAGGCCTTCGAGGAGTCGGTCGACGAGGCCATCGACGCCCTGAAGCGCCAGCTGGACAAGTTCAAGGGCAAATTCGACAACAAGTAACCCCTTCCGACACACGAAAAATGACGGCCGTCTCCTGCGAGACGGCCGTCGTCGTATCGGCCCTGTATACCATGCATTCCCTCACCGGTGCCGACGGGCCGGTGCGGATTGTTGCACGCGGTCAATAGACCCACTCGAAGTCGTCGACACGCATCTCGTTCTGCGAGCTGCCCGTCAGGTAGTCGCCGCGCATGCTCGTGGCGCACGAGATGACGAGCGAGCAGGTTGACGACGAGGGGTTGGCCGCCTCCTTGTCATACCACGACACCGGGATGACGAACTCGACCCAGTCGCCCGTGCTCTCGCTGATGACCTGCTGGCCGTAGCCGAGGATCGCACCCTCGTTGACGGACGAGGTCTCGGCAGGATTCCACATGCCCTCCGGGGCCGTCATGCCTGAGCTGACGCCATGCTGAGCCGTCCAGTCGACCACCGCCACGAAGATGTACGAACGGTCCTGCTGATCCTTGTACGACGCACCGTCGGGATCGAAGGAACCGACCTTGTCGATCGTGCCGACGGTCGCCTTGCAGCGCACCTTCAGCGCCCGTGGACGCGCCGTCCACTCGTAGGGCTGGCCGAAGCAGGCCGTGCCGCTGAAGCCTTCGTAAACGAACTGACCCGTATACATGTTGCCCGGGGCAAAGATCGCACCCAGCACCAGACGGGGCATGAGCACGGCAGCACCCTCCTCCTCGTAGCAGAGCGGCGTGTAGATCTTGGGCTCACCCGACTCTTCGTACTGCTCGAGGAACATGTTGTTGCCGCTGTCCCAGAAGTTCTCGCCCTCGGCGTTGGGATAGGTGATCGGATAGAAGGTCACGTTGTCGGTGGTCATCTGCTTCTTCGACCAGCCCGACATGTCGCCGTTGGGAACCACGTCGCCATCGGCGGTCTTGAACTCCACGGCAGCCAGGGCTTCACCCTCCTTGGCCACGCGCACCTCGTAGTCCGACGCGGCGAAGACGCCCGTACCCTCGGCGATGGTGTGGATCTCCAGCCCGGCCTCGTTCGTCGAGGCGCTCCAGACGGGAGCAAGGCGATAGACGTCACCCTCGACAAGCTCCGCCTCCTGCCAGTCGGCGGCACCCTTCACGCGGTACTGTACCGCCGCGCCGTCGGGCAGGTGCTCGGCCGTCACCGTCGCCGTATTGGCCCACAGGTCGGCATCGTCGTTATAGGCGAGGTTATAGGCGAGCGTCGGCTTGGCCGTCAGGTGGAAGGTGAGGGTCTTGGTCGTGACCTGCTCCTTCGTGTCGGTCACCGTGAGCGCGAACTTGTGGTCCGAATCCTCGTTGTAGATCAGGGCGATCATCGGCACGAGAGACGAGATGTCGAACGTAACGGAGCTCTGGCCCAGCACCTGGTCCCCGACGAGGAATCCGAGGCCCTGCAGCACCTCGGCCATCGAACCGGGATTCACCAGGTCGAGCGTCTCCGAAAGGCCGATAGCCCCGAGAATCTCGGGCGTCAGCGCCGGCGAGTCGATCTGCACCGTGAAACCGGCGATCTTGCCCTGCGCTACGACCGATACCTTCACGGACATCGTCTCCTGGATCTCCTGGGGCTGGTCGATGCTCGCACCGGCGAGTTCGATCGTCGGAGCATCGGGGCGCTTGCTTCCTTCGTCATCCTTGCTGCAACCGGCAAAAAGGCCGGCCATCGCGGCGAACATTGCCGCCATCGTCAATATTTTTCTCATAGTCAACCTAATGAATGATACATGTCGTTTGTTTCGTGCAAAAATAGCGCCCCGGGGTGAGGTGGGCAAATAAATTCAACGAACAGCCGGAAAAGCAATCACAGACACCCGTTTTTTCATCACGAACCGGTTGACAGGCTCCATGCAATCCCCGCTTCGCGCCACCGGAAGAACCGGCGACGGGTCCTGAGGAGTCCCTCGCCGAAGGGACAGTCCGACACGGACAGGCGACGGATGCGGGGCGGGCAGGCGACGGGCACAAGGCGGACAAAAACACGCGACAAGCGGGCGACGTGCAGGGCACAAAAACAAAAAACGACCGCCGAAGCAGTCGTTTTCGAGTAGTGGATAGGGGATTCGAACCCCTATGTCATGCGTGAGAGGCATGTATCCTAACCCTTAGATGAATCCACCGTTTTGGTTTTTTCGTGGTGCAAAGATAACGCCTTCTTTCAAAACTCCAAAATTTTCGGGCAAAATATGTGATTTTTTTTTATTTTTCTTGTCACCGCTTCCTTTTTGCCTATCTTTACGCCGAACCAATACCCACAACGACCATGAAACGACTCCCCGCCCTGCTCCCACTCGCCGCAGCCGCCCTTGCGGTCTCCTGCTCGTCCCGCCCGACCGCTCCCGACTTCGGCGAGCGCTCCGTCGACACGCTGCTGCGGCACGGCGCGGCCAGCTGCCGCGTGGAATACCGCTTCGCCACCATCCGCAATGCCGACGCCTCGGAAGCCCTGCGAACCATCGAACAGGCCAACATCGGCTACTTCTTTGAACTGGAGGAGTTCTCCGGGACCCCCGCCGAAGCGGCCGACAGCGCCCTGCACGAGATCGCGCGGGAGTGCCTGCCCGATCTGCCCGAGCGGGCCGAAGCCCCGGTCTACGAGATTGCGGTCGAGTCCCAGGGCACGGTTGTCGACACGCTCCTCACCTACGTCATCGTGCGGTCGAGCTACCTGGGCGGCGCACACGGCTCCTACGCCACGAACTACCACAACTACTCGCTGCGCGACGGCTACGAACTCTGCACGGCGGACCTCTTCACGCCGGAGCAGCTGCGTGAGATCGACCGCCGCATCCGCCTGAAACTGCTCGAGCAGTACGATGCGACGGACGACGAAGGGCTCGCCGCCGCGGGGCTCTTCCCCGACTACATCACCGCCACGGAGAACTTCCTCGTGACGCCCTACGGCATCACCTTCCACTACAACCCCTACGAAATAGGCTGCTACGCCCTCGGGGCCGTCGAGGTGGAGTTCTCGACCGGCGAACTGAACGAGGTGCGCGCCCGCTGACAGCGAGTGCGCCGACCCCACCCGGCCCCTCCCGGCAGTCTCCCGCTGCCGCACCCGCCCGGCACGACATACATATAATAAAAAAGGCCCGAGTCATCACGACTTGGACCTTTCTTTTTTCGCCGGGGTACCACCCCCGCCGAAAAGAGGGTTAATCGGAGGTATTCGACCCGTCGGAACGAGCACCGCTCCCGAGTCTTAGCGACGGATCATCCGCCGCAACCTGCCGATTTCCTCAACCAACCTAAAACTACTAACCTAAATGAACCTTAAAACTTCACTGCAAAAATAAGGTCTCTTTCGGTATTATGCAAATATTTTATGAATATATTAAATATATTTAACAATTTGGTAACATTGAGCACCCCGCACAATCCGACACACACCCTGCCCAAACAGCCGCAATGCAGCTATAAATACAATGTGTATCAATATGTTGTACCGACATTGCAGGGCAATCCTCCGATGAGCGCGGCATCGGAAGAATCCACCGCCGGTTTCTCACCGAAAGCGCTGCAAACAGGTAAAAAGGGAGACCGGGCGGCAGAAACGGGGCGACAGAAACGGGCGGCAGAAACGGGCGGCAGAAACGGGCGGCAGGACCGGGGCGGCAGGAAGCAGATGCCGGAGAACGGGCTGAAGGCACCGGCAGCCGGAGGTTGGCATCGAAAAAAGCCGGACAAGAACACCGCAAAACCGAATACGGACAGGAAAAGCCCGAAACCGAACACAAAAATCCGAAAACAGAGACGGGAAGCCCGAAAACTGGCAGGGAAAGCCCGGAAACAGGCAGGGGAGCCGGATGCCGAAGAGACCGGCATTCCGAAAGCGAAGCGGATCGGGCAGGGACAAAAAAAAGGAAACTCGGAATCAAGACTGATCGTCCGTCATCCACAGTTTCCTCACCAACCTAAAACTACTAACCTAAATGAACCTTAAAACTTCACTGCAAAGATAAGCCGGAAAATCGAACCGTGCAAGTTTTTTATTAAAAAATTTCAGTAAATTTTGATATTTTTTTATTATACCACCTCCAACAGATCGCACACTCGTTGATTTTCAATAAATTACACAACAAACACTCCGCAGCGCGCCACGCGGGGCTTGCGCATTTCAGAGGGGAAGATCCGGCGAACTCCTCCGTCCTGTTCACGACCGGCGTGCAGGCCCGCACGGCAGCCCGCGGCGGTCCGTTGCAAAGTTCCGCCCGCGAAGGTTGGTCGATAACGACCAGCCGGAAACCACCAGTCCACAAGCGGCAGTCGGCGGCAGTCAATCCGTAACGGTCAGACGCAAAGGTCAGAAAAGCCCCTTCAGTAGCGGATAACCCATCCGGCGGCGCAGCTTGATCCGCCGGACGAGGTTGAGCGGCCGCCGCTTCAGCCCGGCGCGTCCCCGGGCAAGGAAATCGTCGACGGCATCCAGCACACGGGCCGAGCAGCGGCCGTCGCGGTGCGGTTCGTGCCGCATCGTATAGGCGCGGATCTCGCGCATGAGCTCCTCGGGGCGCGTGAGGGCCCGTTCAAGGGCCGGGCCGACCTCCTCGGGCCGCTGGACGTCGATCAGGTAAGGCCCCGGGTGCGAATTGCGGAACGTCACGACGGGACGGTCCAGGAACATGAACTCCAGAATGATCGACGAACTGTCGCACAGCAGCACGTCGGCCCGCCGCAGCGCCCCGAAGTCGAACGTCGTGCCGAGGAAGGTCACGTTGTCGTGCGCGGCGGCAATCCGGGCATAGCGGTCAATCACCGCCCGGTCGTCGAGCTTCGGGTGGAACATGAAGATCCACTCCCAGTCGCGCTCCGCAACCAGATGCTCGATCTCATCGGCCAGATAGGGCGTCGAGGTGAGCGACCGCGTGAAGGTCGTCGAGTAGAGCACGACGGGCCGCGCGTTGTGCGGCGGCGCCTGCATCTCGGGCGAGAAGTAGTCGTCGGCCTTCGTCCAGCCCGTCTCGTAGACGCGGAAGTAGCCGTAGCGCCGCTCCTGCTCGCGGAAGGGTCCGGTGCTCGTCGGGCCCTGCGTGCAGTAGATGTCGAACCAGCCCCGCACGGTGAAGTGGTCGTCGTGGCGGTCATTGCGTTTGTTGATGGGATAGCCGTGGAAGAGCTGCACCTTCACCCCGGGGAAGAAGTCGGGAATGTGGTTTCCGGGAGCGAAGACCGCTATCGGATCGTACTCCATGACCTCGGCAATCGTGGCCAGGCGCCGCTCGCCCTCCGCGAGCTGGTCGGGGCACCCCTCCTCGATAAACCAGGCCACGTCGTCGCCGCGGCGGCGGATTTCGCGTTGCAGCGGCCGCATGATCGGATAGGCATACGGCAGCGAGACGAACATCAGGTACTTTTTCATCGCTTCGGCTGTTTCTTATCGGGACAAACGGCGTTCGAGGCTCTTGCGCCAGCGCAGGAGCGTGACGATCAGCACGACGAGCGGGCGCAGCGCATGCCAGCGGTCGAGGCCGAGCAGCGCGAGCCGCACGGCGGAGTAGTGGCGGCGCACCTCCCGCCGGAAGCGGGCGACGTCGCGCCGCAGGTCGCAGGCCAGTGCGCTGTCGCCGACCCACGGACTGCGGCTCTTGCAGATGTAGGTCAGGTAGACGCGCAGCGTGTTGAGCGTGGCGAAGTAGTCGGCACGGCCCGCCAGCTCGGCGTCATGGCGCCGCAGCTCGGCCGAGAGCGTCTCGCAGTAGAGACGGCAGTAGTCGAAGTCGAGACGGCTGTGGTTCGACGACCCGGCGCGCTGCACGTAGCCGTAGCCCACATAGTCAATGAAGTACACGCGCGGGTTGCGGCTGAAGAGCTGGATATTCACCGCCGAATCCTGCCACAGCCGCAGCGGGTAGTGGCGGATCGTCCCGTCGAAGAGACTCCGCCGGTAGAGCTTGCCCCAGAGGCCGCCCCACACCTCGTTGCAGAGCAGCGCCTCGAGAAACTCCAGCCCGGACATCTCGCCCGTGCGGCCCGAGCGGACGGGGGCTTCATAGGAGGAGCTGATGCGCTTGTAGTCGCAGCAGACGACATCGCACGCCGAGCGCTCGATCTCGTCGACGAGCCGCTGCAGCATCTCGGGCTCGAAGAGGTCGTCGCCGTCGAGGAAGGTGACATACCGGCCGCGGGCCCGTTCGAGCGCCGTCTCGCGGGCGCGGGCCACGTCGCCGTTCTCCTTGTGCACGACGACGATGCGCGGATCGCGTTCGGCATGGCGGCAGGCGACGGCACGGGTACCGTCCTTCGAGCCGTCGTCCACGACGATCGCCTCGAAATCGGTGAAGGTCTGCCGCTCGACCGACTCCAGCGTGGCGTCGAGGTACTGCTCGAGGTTATAGACCGGGATGATGATCGAGACCGCCGGCTGCGGTGGCTGCATGTGGGGTGTATCCATCGGCTGATCGTTCATTTCATTTCATTTCAATACGTGGTTGCGCACCGCCTCGGCGATGCGCTCGCCGTCGAGTGCCGCGGAGATGATGCCGCCGGCATAACCGGCCCCCTCACCCGCCGGGAAGAGACCCCCGACGTCGGGGTGCATGAGCGACAGCGGATCGCGCGGGATGCGCACGGGGGTCGACGTGCGCGACTCGACGCCCACGACGACGGCCTCGGGGGTCACGAAGCCTCGCATGCGGCGCCCGAAAGTCCCGAGCCCGGCGCGGAGTCCCTGCGCGATGAAGCGGGGCATCCAGCTGTCGAGCCGCGACGGGGTGATGCCGGGGATGTACGACGTGCGGGGCAGCGACGTCGAGGCGCGCCCGGCCACGAAGTCCGAGACGCGCTGCGCCGGGGCGATTTGGTGCTCGCCGCCCATGCGGCGGGCCAGCTCCTCGAACTCCTGCTGGAACTTCAGCCCCGCCAGCACGCCCCATTGGGGTTCGAGGTGGGCGAAGTCCTCCAGGCGTACCTCCGTGACGAGCCCCGAATTGGCGAAGGGCGAGGTGCGGCCGCTGGGCGACATGCCGTTGACGACCGACTGCGCGGCATCGGTCATGGCCGGGACGATGAAGCCGCCCGGGCACATGCAGAAGGAGTAGACGCCCCGGCCGCCCTCCTGGCTCACGAGCGAATAGGAGGCTGCGGGGAGGTATTCGCCCCGCTCGGGGCAGTGGTACTGGATCGAGTCGATGAGCGCCTGCGGATGCTCGATGCGCACGCCCATGGCGAAGGGCTTGGCCTCGAGACGCACGCCGCGGCGGTGCAACAGTTCGTAGATGTCGCGCGCCGAGTGACCCGTCGCCAGCACCACGGCGGCCCCTTCGATCCGTTCGTCGCCGCAGCAGACGCCCCGGATGCCCCCCTCGTGCAGCAGCAGGTCGGTCACGCGCCGCCCGAAGAGGAACTCGCCCCCGGCGTCGAGGATCGTCTGCCGGATACGCTGCATGATGCGCGGCAGCTTGTCGGTGCCGATATGGGGATGGGCCTCGTAGAGGATTTCGGGCGATGCGCCGTGGAACACGAGCGTCTGCAGCGCCTTGTTGTAGTCGCCGCGCTTCTTGCTGCGCGTGAAGAGCTTGCCGTCGGAGAAGGTTCCGGCGCCGCCCTCGCCGAAGGCGTAGTTAGAATCGGGGTCGACCGCGCCGTTGCGGTTGATCTGCGCGATGTCGCGCTTGCGGGCCGAGACGTCGCGCCCCCGCTCCAGGATGACGGGTTTCAGCCCCAGCTCGATGAGCCGCAGGGCGGCAAAGAGTCCCGCAGGCCCCGATCCGACGATGATGACCTCGGTGCGGCCCCCGACCTGGGGATAGTCGAAATGCACGGGGGCGGGCTGCGGCTCGCGGTCGATGTAGAGCTCGAGCGTGAGGTTCACCTTGACCTGCCGCTGCCGGGCGTCGATCGAACGTTTGACCACCCGGGCCAGCGCCACGTCGGCACGCGCCACACCGGCCTGACGCGCCGCCAGCGAAGTGTAGGTTTCGGCTTCGGCAGCCTGACGGGGAGTGAGCACAAGAGTTACCAGACGGGGCATGATCGCACGATATTATGCGCAAAAATAGCGAAAAAAGCCTTACCGCGACCCAACTCGGGTTGTGTTTTACATTTTTTTGTCTACCTTTGTGACAGTCAATGCGGATATGGTGTAATTGGTAGCCACGTCAGACTTAGGATCTGATGCCTTACGGCGTGGGGGTTCGAGTCCCTTTATCCGCACAAGGGAGCCTTTTCCGGGGCTCCTTTTTTATTTGCCGGGACTCCTTATTATATGTACGGTTCCGGCGGCCGGGAAGCCGCAGCCGCCCCGTCGCCCCCCGTCGCCCTCCGCGGCGGAATCCTGCAAGAAAAGGCTCCGCCACGTCGCCGAAGACGGGAAAGGCCTCCGTCGCGAAGGGCGTATCCGCACAGCAGGGACGCGCCATGCGGTCGGAAAAACCGATCCGGATTTTGAAGAGTCGCCGATTTCTTGTAATTTTCGTAAAATTTCACGGACTTAACTGCAAACCAACATGAGAAAGGATTTCGGAGCGAAAAGCTGGCTCTTCCCGATGCCGGTGCTGATCGTGGCGGCCTACGACGAGGAGGGGGTGCCCAACGTCATGAATGCCGCGTGGGGCGGGATGTTCACCGACGAGACGATCGGTCTCTGCCTCTCCGCCGGGCACAAAACCACGAAAGACATCCTCGCGACGCGGGCCTTCACCGTCAGCATGGCCACCGCCGACCAGGTCACGGCCTGCGACTACGCGGGGCTTGTCTCGGGCAACAAGGTCCCCGACAAGTTCGCCCGGGCGGGATTCCACGCCACGCGCTCGACGCACGTCAACGCCCCGCTGATCGACGAGCTGCCGATGGCGCTCGAGTGCGAGCTGCTCTCCTACGACCCCGCGAGCTGCCACCTGGTCGGCCGCATCGTCAACATCTCGGCCGACGAGCGCATCCTCACCGACGGAGAGATCGACCGACACCGGCTGCGTCCGATCACCTACGACCCGATCCGCCTCGAATACGTCGAACTGGGCGACACGGCCAGCAAGGCCTTCTCCTGCGGCAAGGAGCTGAAGTAACCCGCGTGCAAACCGGTGCAGCCGGGAGCGACGGGGTGGGGCCGGAAGGGCGGAAGGTCAGAAACAGCGCATGCGTTCCGTTCCCGGTCTTCGCCCGCGGTCCGTGTAAGCCGGTTTACCGCGTTACGTGCGGACCGCCGTTTCACACGCGAAACGGAGCGGCCCGACAGAGAGTCCATGATACAAACTGCCATGAAACATTATTTGGAAAGTGCGGCCGATGTGGAGCGCCGCTGTCTGGAGCTGGGCTTCCTGCCCTTCTTCCGGTGCGGTATCCCCGGCTTCTCGATCGAGGAGATGATCTCCCCGGAATACTGGTTCACCGACGAGGAGGGGGCCTGGGAGTGGAAAGGGCCCGTCATCCGCGAGGGACACTGCGCCTACGGCAAGTTCTTCAACCGCAAGGCGGGCTTCGTCAGCCGCGCGTGGCTCGCGGACTGGGCCAACTACCGGCGCTCGCGGCCGCTGGCGTCGGACGAGGATACGGCGGCGCTCGACGACGTAGTCATGCAGACCATTCAGGTCGAGGGGACGGCCACCATCCAGGAGCTGCGCCGCATGCTCGGCTTCGCCAGGGGGCGCGGACGGCGCACGGGCAGCGAGCTCGCTGACGAGGTCCCGGAGGATGAAAAGATCTCGCTCGACCCGGTGCTGACGCGCCTGCAGATGGAGATGCGGCTCGTCATCGCCGACTTCGAGTACAACCTCGACCGTCACGGCAATCCCTACGGCTGGGGCGTGGCCCGCTACACGGCGCCCGAGACGCTCTACGGGCCGCTGATCGCCGACTGCACGCCCGCGGAGTCGTTCGTCCGCATCCGCGACCACTTCCGCACGCTCTTTCCCGAAGCTTCGGACAGACAGCTGCTGAAACTCATCGGCTGACCCGCCGCAGCCCTCCGCGGAAAAAGAGCACACCGCCGCGGCCCGAAGAGGCGCCCGGGAAGGCCATCCGAGAAAGCCATCCGCAGAGCCATCCGCAGAAGCCGTCGCAGAGACCGCCGCAGAGACCATCGCGGAGCCGTCCGCGGCATCAGCACCACCCGCCCCCGCCGGAACCGGAAAGCCCCTCGTCCGGAGGAGTGTGGGTCCCGAAAGGCATCTTATCCGAAGGGAGAAGGGCCCCGGAAAGCGCCTCATCCGGAGGGAGAAGAGCCCAGGGAAGCGCACGGCCGCCTGCCGGATGCGGCCGCACAACGGCTTTCGGCATTTTCCCGCGCGCAAAGTTTCCGGATCCGAGGAAACTTCGTATATTTGCAGGCTGAAAACGAAGCAAAAAACAAAACAAAAATATTTTGACTATGGCAAAGGAACTCAAAGACCTGACGAAGTCGGAGGAGAACTACTCGCAGTGGTACAACGACCTCGTGGTGAAGGCGGGCCTGGCCGAGAACTCGGCCGTCCGCGGATGTATGGTCATCAAACCCTACGGCTACGCCATCTGGGAGAAGATGCACGACGCGCTGGACAAGATGTTCAAGGAGACCGGGCACCAGAACGCCTACTTCCCGCTGTTCATCCCCAAATCGTTCTTCTCGAAGGAGGCCCACCACGTCGAGGGCTTTGCCAAGGAGTGCGCCGTGGTGACGCACTACCGTCTGAAGAACGACCCCGAGGGCAAGGGCGTCGTCGTGGACCCCGACGCCAAGCTCGAGGAGGAGCTCATCGTGCGCCCGACGTCGGAGACGATCATCTGGAACACCTACAAGAACTGGATCCAGTCCTACCGCGACCTGCCGATCCTCTGCAACCAGTGGGCCAACGTCGTGCGCTGGGAGATGCGCACGCGCCTGTTCCTGCGCACGGCCGAATTCCTCTGGCAGGAGGGGCACACGGCCCACGCCACACGCGAGGAGGCCATCGCCGAGGCCACGAAGATGATCCACGTCTACGAGCGCTTCGCCCGCGAGTGGATGTCGCTGCCGGTCATCGTCGGACACAAGTCCCCGAACGAGCGCTTCGCCGGCGCCGAGGACACGCTCACGATCGAGGCGATGATGCAGGACGGCAAGGCCCTGCAGAGCGGCACGTCGCACTTCCTCGGGCAGAACTTCGCCAAGGCCTTCGACGTGCAGTATGTCAACAAGGAGGGCAAGCTGGAGTATGTCTGGGCTACGTCGTGGGGCGTTTCGACGCGCCTGATGGGCGCCCTCATCATGGCCCACTCGGACAACAACGGACTGGTCCTGCCGCCGAAGCTGGCGCCGATCCAGGTCGTCATGGTCCCCATCTACAAGACCGCCGAGCAGCTGGCAGCCATCTGCGAGCGCTTCGACGCCATCGCCGCCGAGCTGCGCGAGCGCGGCATCAGCGTCAAGATCGACGACCGCGACAACGTCCGTCCGGGCTTCAAGTTCTCGGAGTACGAGCTCAAGGGCGTGCCGGTGCGGCTGGCCATGGGCGGCCGCGACATGGAGAACGGCACAATCGAACTGGTGCGCCGCGACACGCTCGAGAAGGAGACCGTCCCGCAGCAGGGGCTGGTCGAACTCATCGAGAAGCTCCTGGGCGAGATTCAGGAAAACATCTACCGCAAGGCGCTCACGTTCCGCGACTCGATGATTACGAAGGTCGACACGTGGGAGGAGTTCAAGCGTGTGCTCGACGAGAAGGGCGGCTTCATCTCGGCCCACTGGGACGGCACGGTCGAGACCGAGGTGGCCATCAAGGATGCCACGAAGGCCACGATCCGCTGCATCCCGCTCGACGTCGTCGACGAGGAGGGCACCTGCATCTACTCGGGCAAGCCGTCGCACCGCCGCGTGCTCTTCGCCCGCAGCTACTGATCTGTCGCCACACGGACAAACAACAGAGTTCCCGGGCGGCCGTCCGGGAACTCTTTTCATCGGAGGCCCTCCGCAGTCCCGCCCCGCATACGGGCGCGGAAGGCGGCCGCCAATCGGCAACATAAAAAACAATCCCGCATGACAGTCGACACATCCACACGCGAAAAGGAGATTTACCGCGTCACCCTCGTCGGGTTCGTCGTCAATCTCATCCTCTCGGCGGCCAAACTCGCCGCCGGCATTCTCGGCCGAAGCGGCGCCATGGTCGCCGACGCCATCCACTCCTTCTCGGACATGGCGACCGACATCGTCGTGATCGTCTTCGCCCGCATCTCGTCCAAACCCAAGGACGACGGGCACGACTACGGCCACGGCAAGTACGAGACCCTCGCCACGATCATCATCAGCCTCGCCCTCGCGGCGGTCGGCATCGGCATCCTCTCGTCGAGCATCGGCTCCATCCGCACGATCCTCGAGGGCGGCACGCTGCCCCGTCCGGGTGCCGTCGCCCTCGTGGCGGCCGTCGTCTCGATCGTCGCCAAGGAGATTCTCTACCGCTACACGGTGCGCGTCGGCCGCCGGATCGACAGCCCGAGCGTCATAGCCAACGCCTGGCACCACCGCAGCGACGCACTCTCGTCGCTGGGCACCCTCGCCGGCATCGGCTGCGCCTACTTCCTCGGCGAGAAGTGGCGCATCGCCGACCCGATCGCGGCGCTGCTCGTTGCGGTCTTCATCTTCAAGATCGCACTGGACCTGATCCGCACGGGGCTGGGCGAGCTGCTCGAAAAGTCGCTGCCCGCGGATGTCGAGCAGGAGATCCTCTCGATCGTCACGGCCAACCCCGAGATCCGCTCGCCGCACAACCTGCGCACGCGCCGCATCGGCGCCTCGATCGCCATCGAGGTGCACGTGCGCGTCGACGGCGCGATGAGCGTTGCCCACTCGCATGCACTGACCGTCGACATCGAACACCGCCTGCGGGCGCGCTTCGGGGCGGGCACGATGATTGCCATCCACGTCGAACCGTTCAAATAGCCGGCCGGCGTACCCTTACCCTGCCGGGGGGCACCCGACAGCAGCTCCGCGCGCCGGCACCCCCGCTCGACGCTCCCCCCCGCGCGACGGCCGCCCCGCACATGGCACGGAGTTTGGGTCTCCACGGCTCGGGAGGAGTCTTCCGCCGGAGGCGGCAATCGGACGAAAAGCGGAAAAAATTTGGATTTTCGGAGAAAAACACCTATCTTGCAACACAAAATGTTTGCAGGACTCCGGTGTCGGAGCGTGCGAAAGCACACAAGGACAAAACGATAAACACTAAAAAAGATTGCCTATCGGAAGAAAATTCTACTCTTAGTAACTAACATTGGGGAGAACAGAGTATGAACGTACAGGTAACGAGCGACCAGACATTGCTCAAGAACTACCTTTCAGGCGACCGGAGTGCCATATCTCAGCTCATCGAACGTCACAGCCGCCGTGTCCGCGACTACATCAACATGATGGTCAAGGATCGCGACGTGGCCGACGACATCTTTCAGGAGACCTTCATCAAGGTCGTCCGCGTGATCGACGAGGGCCGTTACACCGACAACGGCAAATTCCTCTCATGGATTCTGCGCATCGCCCACAACCAGGTGATCGACCACTTCCGCGCACAGCGGCAGAACAAGGCCGTCACCGAGTCGGAAGCCGGATACGACGTGCTGGGCACGCTCCGCTTCGCCGAGCGCACGGTCGAGGACGAGATGGTCGGCGCCCAGATCGAACGCGACATCCGGGCGCTGGTCAAGCAGCTCCCGGACGAGCAGCGCGAGGTGGTCATGATGCGCTATTTCTCGGGCTTGAGCTTCAAGGAGATCGCCGAGCAGACCGACGTGAGCATCAACACGGCCCTCGGCCGCATGCGCTACGCGCTGATCAACCTGCGCAAGATGATCAAGGAAAAAAATATGGTTTTGTGCTGACCGATGCACAATATTCGCCGGCAGTGGCCGTTTTACAAGTGAATAACCAATCGGAACACTGCCTATGGAGGAGATCGACAAAAACGAGTTTTCAAACGACGGCATCTCCGATGACGAAGACCTGGTTATGCGGGAGGTGATTCAAGGTGATGCGGATCTGTTCTATCTTCATCACTATCTCACGGAGGTCTTCCGAAAAGGGGATAATTTTTAAGGGTTAATTTTTGATGGGGAAGGGAGCCTTTCGGGGCTCCCTTCATTTTTGCGGGCAAGCACGGCAGAGCGCCCGCACCCGCAGCAAGCGTCCCTTTCCGGCAAGCCGACGACGCGGTTCGGGTGACAGGCCCCCGCATTTCCCGGCAGGCAGGCAGGCAGGCAGGCCGAAGGCGTCCCGGCATTCATCCGCTCCCCCGCTTTCGGGCCGACCGACACCCGTATCGGCATCCGACTGCCCTCCCCGGCTGCCGGACAAACAGACACCCGCTTTATCCGGCAGACACGCGCCCGGGTCGCGCCTGACCGGGACGCTCCGGGCCATCCCTGTTTGCCAACAACCCGTCCCGGCCGCGGGCGTACCCCTTCCGGCCCCGACAGAGCAAACATGCTGCCGTGCCTCCCTGATTTGCCAGCGCCCCGCCACGACCATGGCCATGACCGCGGGCGCGGGTTCCACCCGCCGGCGGGTGCGGACCGGGACTGCGGTATCGGGTGCCGGACATGCAAGAAATCCGCTGCCCCGACCCCCGCACGCAGGCCGGGGCCGTCCCAAAAAGAGTAAAAACTGTGCATACATATTTGTATTTGTTTGCCATTCAAATTCTTAAGGCCCTCACCCGTTTCGGACCGCAGGCGTAAGCCGTTAAGTTTCAAGTTTATGTTTTTGTTAATTGTCGATTATGTATCATAAATGATATTCATAATCTGACAATTTCTGACCAATTTTGCCACGCAAAAAAAGCACCCTTACGGAAAGAGCAATATCTTTTCGTATCTTTGTGTGCACTTTTGCGTACACGACAAGTTCGGAACAACTTAAAGACGGTTTAAGATATGACAAAAAGAGTTATTCTGTCGCTCGCAATCGCCCTCTGCGCCTGGACGACAGCATCGGCCCAGCAGGTTGCCGTGAAGTCCAACCTGTTCTACTGGATGACCACGACGATCAACGCCGGCGCCGAGGTCGCCCTGAGCAAACACTCGACCCTCGGCGCCACGTTCAACCTCAACCCGTGGACCATCGGCGCCGACAACAAGATCCAGCACTGGTTCGTCCGCCCCGAATACCGCTACTGGGTAACCGAAAAATACACGCGCCTGTTCTTCGGCGTGCACCTGATGGGCGGCGGCTTCGAGGTGGGCGGCTTCCGTATCCCGATCATCGGAGACCGCTTCCTGACGCGCCTCAAGACCAACTACTTTACCGGATCGTTCGTGGCCGGCGGCGTGAGCATCGGCTACCAGTTCTACCTCAGCCCCCACTGGAACCTCGAAATCTCGGGCGGCGCGGGTCTGGCACGCATCAAGTACCACTGGGAGCCGACCAACCCCGCCCTGCGCAAAAAGAGCTACACGAACACCGTGCGCTACCTGCCCGTTCCCACCGAGATCGGCTTCTCGTTCGTCTATCTGTTCAACTCCAAGAAATAACGCGACATGAAAAAATATCTTCTCATCCTCGTTCTTCTTCTCGGCGCGACGTCGCTCCGCGCACAGTTTGTCGGTGACCTCGCCGTCACGCGCAAGGTGCTGAGCCGGGAGGGCAATACGCTCCATCTGGTGCTCGACGTCCAGGTTTCGGCCAACGCCGTCACGCGGTCGCAGAGCTGGACGATCATCCCCGAGCTGAGTACCCCGGACCGGCAGTCGATGAAACTCTTTCCCCACATTCTGGTCAACGGCCGCTACCAGCAGCACATGATGGAGCGCCGGCAGGTCCTCAACGGACGCCACCTGATCGAGCGTCAGCCCTACGTCGTCATCAACGTCGACGGCAAGACGGCGCCGCAGTCGGTCCGCTACGAGATGCGCATCCCCTACGAGGCCTGGATGGACAACGCCACGCTCGTCCTGCGGCAGATACTGACCAATCCGGGCCGCCGGAGCCGCGTCTTCACGGTCGATGTCAACGGCGCGGTGGACACGAATACGGTAAGCGGCAACTAAACCGGAGGGAGCGATGAACAGGCCATACCATATTGCGGGAGGCTGCGTCCTCCTGGCCGCCGTCCTGCTGCTGGCGGGATGCGGCAACCTGCGCAAACTCGAGGAGAGCGACCCCAAGACGCCCCTCAACCTGCCGCGCCACGCCTCGCAGGACATCGAAGCGGCAAAGAACGCCCAGCGGCGCCAGATCGAGCCGACCAAGGAGATCCACTACACGAACATCGACGGCACGACGCGCGTCTTCATCCCCACCGAGAACGTCATCATCGACACGACGACCAACGAACAGATGTGGGCGTTGAACATCGACGCCGTGGAGATTCTGGCCCGCAGCAGCCGCAACCTCGTGGAGCGCAACGGCAAGATCAACGTCGAATTCATCGTCTCGGTGCCCGACACGCTGCTGGCCCGCGACTGGCAGCTGGTGCTCAATCCCTGGATCCGCGAGGGCCAGCACGGCGAGGCCCATCCGCTCGATCCGCTCGTCTACCGGGGCGACCGCTACGGCCGCATGCAGGAGCGCGAATACGACCGCTACGGCAAGGCGCACGAAGGACTGGTGCAGGATCTGCGCCGCTACGTGCGCTCGACCGACAACCGCGTTGCCCGGCGCGTGACCTACGTTCCCGATCCGGACAACAAGTTCGACCACCTGCGCGACTACCTGACGCCGCGCTACCGCTTCGATTCGGTCAACGTCCTGCCGGGCGGCGAAGTCTACACGCGCGTCGACGGACACTACCCCGCCGAAGGGGGCCGCGCCCGCGAAGACTACCTCCAGTCGCTGGCCGAGCAGCCGCAGAAAGTCGCCACGCAGGTGCGCGGCGCCGATGCGGAGCAGGTGCGCCACATGGCCTCCCAGCGCGTCGACTGGACCAACCGCAGACGGGCGAAGGTCTACGACATGCTCCGCGAGACGGACACCTGCGTCATCAACGAGAACCTCACCCAGTCGCGCTACTACGTGGCGCCGAACACCGCCGGGGATGTCTTCGCCACGGCCGAGGAGCGTGAGCTCGCCCGGCAGGAGGGCGACAAGGGAAGCGTCGTCTACAAGCGGATCGTCCGCCACCCGGTCTTCCCCAACGCCCGGCTCGACACCGTCATTCTGCGTCCCGACCATCGCATCGACTTCTACTACTCGCAGCAGGTCGAGGCCAACGAGAACACGGACAAGCTCTACCTCTACCTCTCGGGCGGCGTCGAGAACCGCCGCGGCAGGCACTACGAGATGCGGCACTCCGACACGCTGAACTTCAGCGTCAAGTCGATGATCTCGTTCCTCGACGAGCGCACGCGCTACATGCACCGCATCGTGCTGCGCGACGCCGAGGCCAACGCCCGCTTCTACTTCACCTTCCCGTCGGGCCGCGCGAAGCTCGACACGACGGCCGAGAACCGGGCCCAGGTGCGCGCCGTGCGCAACCTGACACGCGACCTGATGCTCGACCCGATCTACATCATCGACAGCATCTCGCTGCGTGCGACCTCTTCGCCCGAAGGCTCGTGGCGGATCAACGACCGCCTGGCCCGCGAGCGCGCCGAAGCGCTGCGCAGCGTGCTGGTCGAGGAGTTCCGCCCGCTCTACGACTCGCTGCGCAACGAGGCGGTCAAGGCCTACGTCACGCTCGACGAGGAGGGCAAGCAGGTGGTCGTCGAAGGCGAGGAGGAGGAGAAGCTCCCCGACCTGCCGAACCTGCTGCGCTCGGAGTGGCTGGCCGAAGACTGGGACGAACTGGCCCGGCTGGTACGCGCCGACACCGCGATGACGGACAAGGAGGAGGTGCTGGCCATGATCGCCGACCGCGAAACGGCACCCGACGCCCGCGAATACCGCATCCGGCTCAAATACCCGAAGGCCTATGCCCACATGCGCCGGAACATCTACCCGCAGATGCGCGCCGTCGATTTCCGCTTCAACCTGCACCGCCGCGGGCAGAAGCAGGATACGGTCTACACGACCGAAGTCGACCAGCGCTACATGGATGCCCTCGAGCTGCTGAAGAAGCGCCGCTACGAGGAGGCCCTGAACACGCTGCGTGACTACGACGACCGCAACACGGCCATCGCCTACATGTCGCTCGGCTACAACAAGGCCGCCTACCGCGTGCTGATGGCCCAGCCCAACGTCGACTGGACGGCCGAGGAGCAGTACCTGCTGGCAATCATCGCAGCCCGCATGGGCGACGAGCAGGAGGCCGTGCAACACTTCCTCCGAGCCTGCGAGCTGCGCAGCAACCTCAAGTTCCGGGGCAACCTCGATCCCGAGCTCTCCTACCTGATCCGCAAGTACGGGCTCGACCAGCAGGATTTCCAGGACAACTACTGATCCGCACCCAAAACAACCCCTGCCGAGCGGGGCTTCCACAGAGGTGGAAGCCCCGCTCGGCGTATGAGCCGCCGCCGACCGCGCACAAAAAAGGGGCGGAAGAGAGAAGTCTCTTCCGCCCCTTTGGACTGTATGCCGCAGCACGCGGGTAAGATCAACGACGGTCGTGCTCGAAGCAGCGGTGCGCCTGCCGGAGCTGCAGGGAGAGCGACATGGCCCCGACGCCCGCGAAGAGCAGCGAGATGCCGACCCAGACGATAACGGCCGCCGAGCCGACGACCAACGGCCGGAAGAGGATCCACAGCGAGCAGATCATCAGCAGGACACCGCTGAAAAGGGTCCATCCGGCTCCGGGAATCTCCAGCGTGCGCATGTCGCCGCCGAGTCCGATCGTCGCGAAGGCCCGCAGCAGCAGCCAGAACCCGAGGAAGAGCGGCAGCGTGGCGGCCGAGAGGGCGACGTGCGAAATGAGAATGACACCGAGGATGATCTCGATGATTCCACCGGCAAGCATCCACCCGCGTCCGGTGATGAAGTGCCGGTTGACCGACGAGAGAACGACCTCGAGCACGCCCGACAGCAGCATCAGCCACCCGAAGAGCATCGAGAGCCCCAGATAGCTCCGGGCCGGGAAGGCGAAGACGAGGAGTCCGACGACGAAGAGCGCGGCGCCGACAACAAGCAGCAGCCACCAGTAGCGGATGGCCTGCTTTGAATGTTCGATCAGAGAGGTTAAGTTGTCCATACGAAAAAAGGTGTTTACGGCTCTCCGATGCAAATCGCATACCACACGCACAGAAACCACACGCACATGCCCGAAGAGGACGAAACACCCTTTTCCGCACCCGTCCGCACAAGGGCCCTCGCGGGCCATCCGATGCGGATCGGACTGCCGGCTAACGCCAGCGGGGATCGCCGATCCCCTTCTCCTGCAGGGCGGGATCGACGATCCGGTAGCTCGTGCAGCCGTCCAGCGGATCGTCCGTCGCCGACGCGAAGGTTGCCCGGGCATCCCCCGAGAGGGTCTTCAGCCCATAGGGGTTGCGGACGCGCGGCTGCGCATCGGTACGGTACGAATCGACGACCTCGACACGGCCGCCGCTGCCGGCATCGACGAATTTGGGCGATGCGCCCGGCAGGTGGAAGATGCTGCGGGCGATGCGCATGGAGACGTGTCCGGCCGCATGGAAAATGGCGCCGCTGTTCTCCGACGTGTTGATGTCGTAGAAGGTGCAGTTCTCGACGTCGATCTTCAGATCCTGCATCGGAGCGCTGACGATGACGGCACCCCGCACGAAATCGGCGAAGGTGCTGTTGCGCAGCGTGATGGACGAGAGCTGCACGGTCGACTCCTTGCCGATGTTGACCACCCCGTGCGAGGGGGCGTGGCTGTTGTAGACGATGCAGTCGTCGATCGTGATGCGGCCGATGCGGTTTTTCGCTGCGGTCGAACGGTTCAGCACCAGGCTGGCGCCGTTTTCACCGTTGAGATTCACGATGCAGCCGCTCAACGTGATCTCGTCGATGTCCACTTCGCTTTCTCCGTCATTGTATACCAGATACTTGCGATCGCAGATGATGTGCAGGTTCCCGAGCACGGGACGGCGCGCTCCGGTTCCCAGCACGAAATTGGTGAAATGAACCACCGGCTTTTCACCCTACTCACCGAGGAGTACGATGTCGTGCGTCTGCACGATCTGGGTCGAAAGCGCATACTCTCCGGACTTGAGCAGCAGCGTGTCCGCGGCCGAGGCCTGCTTGAGGGCGCTGCGGAGATCCCCTCCGGGCGCCACCTCCACGATTCGTGCGGAAGCGGCGTTCAGCGCGAAAAGGCCCAGGAGAGGAAGGGCCAGAAACTTCAGTTTTTTCATCTTGTCGTCATTTTGGGATTGGTAGATTCTGTCAATGAATGTCCATGATGCCGCCGGGCTGCGACTGCCGGCGCAGTTCGAGCTGGGCATCGTAGAGGCTGGCGGGCGCCACCCGGCTGCCGGGCGAGAGCCAGACACCGTCGGGACGCACGGGATCGTTGAACTTTCCGGGGCTCTTGCGGCCGATGGTCCCAACCGAGTAGTTATAGGCCGAGACCCAGGGGCTCTGCACGATGACCGTACTGCCCGAACAGTTCCACAGCACGTTGTTGCCGGCGGCCCACCCCTGTCCCGAACCGTAGTTGCTGCGGTCCTGTACGCAGATTTCGCCGTCGCTGATGACGCAGTCGTAGAGCGTGCCGGTGTTCCAGCGCTGGTGCGGTCCGATGTCGGCATGGGGACGCTTCGCGCGGCACGAGGTGAAGACATTGGGACCGCAGTTGAGCGACCCGGTGGCATAGTCGTGCCGGGCATCCTCCGAGGTGCAGTCCTTGACCAGGCAGAGCTGCCCCTGGCTGATGTGGAACGAGTAGCGGCGGCTGCCGGCAAGGGTCGAAACCGGCTCGAGGCAGGTGCAGTCGAGCACGCTGATGTTCTTCGCGTACTGGTCCATCGTGACCAGCCCCATGCCGAAATGGAGGCTCGTGACGTTGCGCACCCAGCAGAGCGCCGCCACCTTGACCGCCACAGCGTTCCAGCCGTGGTTCTCGTCCTCGGGGCCGGTGTAGTCCGAATCGAAACGCAGGTTCTCCACGCCGCACTCCTCGATCCGGTCGGCATAGGAGTACCTGAGCACGCGCCCGCCGCCGTACTTGCGGTCGAGGCTCATGACGACCGGATTCTCGAAGTGGAGCGTATCGCCCTTGATGAGCGTGATGACCCGTTCGGCATAGGTATCGAAGCGGCCGGGCTCCCACTGCGTGATGGGAAGGCCGTCGGCGCGCGGAGGAATCTGATCCATCTTCAGGTCGCTGATCCACTCCCGGGTCGACGGACGGTAGACGACCACGTTGTCTCCCACACGGAACTCGCCGGCCCGGGGGCTGCGGACCCAGAAACGACCCGCCGGAACGTAGTCGTCCAATATGTCGTAGGCTTCGGTATTGCTCTCGACCCGACGCGACCCGCTGCCGCCGATGACGACAAGGTCACGTTTGGTCGTACCGGCGGCCACGAGGAGCGTCCCGTCCTCCCCTTCGCCCTCGCCGCGCAGCACGATGCCGCTGCGGTTGATGCGGATCGTGCCGGAAATCCGGTAGACGCCTCGCTTGAGCAGGATCGCCCCCGACTGCGTGCGGTCGATCGCCTGCTGGATCAAGGCCGTGGCATCGCCCCCGTCGGATGGCGGCGTGAGGGTTTCGACCACGGCGACGTCGGGGATGGCCCGGTCGCCCCAGCGGTAGCCCACGCGGCTGAAGTCGGGAATCATGTCCCCGGTCTGCTGCCGGGAGGGCATGTAGTCGGACTCGACGACCGGATAGCGCAGATCGGCCGCGGCAGGCGGCGGAGTCGGATCGCCGCCGTCATCGACCCGGTCCGTCGAACAGCACAGCAGCCCGAGGGCGGCCAGCAGAACGAGCTGATGAATCGAATGATACCGTCTCATTTGTCGAAGATCTTGTGGGTTCCCTTCCACCGGTAGGTCCGGCCCTGCGCGTCGAGAGCATGACGGGCATTTGCCTCGCTGCCGTCATCGGCCAGCGCAACCGTGAACTGCCCGCCGCCCAGGATGCTGATCCGGACCAGCACCGTATTTTCATCCGCGGCCAGCAGCTCGACCCGTTCGATCTGCGATTCGGCCGTGCGGGTCGTCTCCGTCACCAGATCGTAGTTGCCGTGCGGCTCGATGACCGAGACGAAGGTCTGCGCGGCGGTCGGCTCCGCGGTGCGGAACAGGACGCCGTTGCGCGTTATGAGGTTGTAGTCCGGGTCGTTCGCCCCGGTCTTGACCAGATAGGGCGTGCACGGGGTGCTCGACACGGCGCTGAGCGTGTAGAACCGGCCGTTCTCCAGCCAGCAAAGCTGCGTGAAGTCCCCTTCGGGATGCCCCACCGCTTCGCGCCACAGGTGCTGGTAGCCGTTGCGTGTCCCCATCGGCGTGAGCCGGTCCACCTGCTTGTCGTAGGGGTAGCTCGTCGACATGAGGTGCCCGTTGTAGTAATAGGGCAGGTCGTAGACGTGGGGCTTGTCGGCAAGCAGCCGGAAGATGTCCAGCACGACGGGGTACTCCAGCGATCCGTGCTCGATGAGCGCCACGCTCCGGCGCATCGTCACCCCCTTGTAGGCCTTGTCGTCCATGGCCGACACAATCTGGAAGGAGCGGTCCGAGAAGTCGCTGAAGAGAATCCGCGCCCCCTGCTTCTGCGCTTCGCGCGAAGAGCCCGAGAAGTGGGTCGTCGAGTCGATGGTCACCGTATTGTGGGCGATCGAGAGTTGCGCGAAGGAGCGGTTCTCGGGCGCATAGCCGCCCCGGGCCTTGGCCACGACGTTGATGAAGCGGGCCGACCCGTAATCGGGGATGACAGGGGTTCCGTTGGCAAAGTAGATCATCGACAGACGGTCGAAGTGGCCGTGCCCGCCGCCGTGGGTCGTCGCCTTGAGCGTTAGGCAGGTGTTGTTGGCCGCCGAGCGGATGATCCCCAGTCCGCCGTCGCGCCCGTCCGGGCCGCTGCGGATGACCGTCGAACGGTAATCGAACGGCCGGGCCTCGCCGCGGGCGATCGCACGGGCCGCCGCGGCGCCCGCGTCGGTCAGGGTCACGACGCCCTGCCGCTCGACGATGTCGAGCAGCCCCTTGTCGCGCGGAGAGGCCTTGTAGGCGATGTCGGCGCTGAAGAGAATCTCGTAGGTGTGGATATCCTTGGCAATGGCATCGTTCATCAGGAAGATGTTCCCCTCGTAGGTGCACTGCAGCAGGCTGTTGACCGACTTCTGGAGGATGCCGTCCCGGTAGCGGAAGATGCCGATCCCGGGGTCGTTGTGGTCGATGCACTCGGCCAGTGTCACGAAGGGATAGATCGCGTAGCGCTGGTAGCCGGGGTCCTCGTCGTAGTACCCGTCGGGCGAGAAGAGCGCATCGAGCTGCGCCAGAAATCCCGTCTTGCCCTCCTTGGTCGAGCCCTTGAGCGCCTTGTCCACCAGATCGCGGTCACCCATCACGTAACCGATCATGCCCGTGCCGGCGGCCATCCACGTTCCGAAGTTGTGCATCGAATTGAACGCCCGGTAGTTGTCCGGCACGCCGTTCTCCATGAACTCGACCATCGGCCGGAAGAGGCGCGTCTCGATCCGCTCCCGCTCCGCTGCCGGGATATGGTCGTAGACGCAGTCGTAGGCATTGGCCGTGAAGGTCAGCCAGACGGCCTCGTTGAGCACCTGGTAGAAGATCTTGCCGGGCGTCTTGGTAAAGCGGGCGGGGTGCAGCGGCAGGTCGGGATAGATCTCCGCGTAGCCGAGCAGCATGCGCCGCACGAACTCCGCATACTTCTTCTCGCCCGTCAGCTGATAGACCACGCCGGCCTGATACATCTGCATGTAGTTCTCCTTGTGTTTTTCGTGCGAATAGCCGCCGCCCACATCGAGCGGCTGCGGCACGACGACCGGCTCCGAGACCGCCTTGTCGGCAACGGCCTTTGCCTGGGCGAAGGCCTTGTCCACCAACGGATTTTTTCCCATCTCGGCGCGGAGTGCCGCCACCCCGTCCTGCGTCAGCAGCAGGCAGGGCCGGTGCGGAGCTCCGGCGGCGGAGAACAGCGTCGCGACCGTCAGGAGCAGGGCGGCCATCAAATTGAGTTTCTTCATGTTCATTTATCGCAGTTAGTTGATTCCCACATTCGTGCCATCCGTAGCCTGCCCGGCGAGCGGAGAATCCGGCGCCTGCCGGTAATCGCCCGCCTGCGGATCGGCATAGCGCGGTTCGTACCCGGTCATGTCGTCCCCAATGCCGGTATTCCAGAACGAGGCGATGCGCCCCGACTCATAGAGGTTGCAGCGCGACACGGTGATCTCGTCCCAGCGCATCTCGTTGAAGCGGATGCTGGCGCCGCCCCGGCCGCTGCGGTCGAACGCGCAGTCGGTCACGGAGGCCTTCTGAACCCCCTGCAGGTCGATGACGCTGCCCTGCTCGCGGTTGAAGACGTTGCAGAAGGTGCAGTGCGAGATCCGCACGTCGGGACCGGCCGTACTCTCGTCGTAGCCGTAGCGGGCCACGTCGATGCCGCGGCCGCCGACATTGACGAACAGGCAGTTCGAGACCTCAAGCCGCTCGACGTTGTAACGGCCGTAGAAGTCCGTTTCGCGCGACAGCACCACGGCATCCCAGGGCAGGTCCGTGAAGCGGCAGTCGCGGATTTCGATCCACGGAGCGAACGTGCCGCGAAGGCACGAAACGGCGTAGGTCCCCGAACGGTTGAAGCGGCTGAAGTCGCAATCCACGATCCGGAGCGTATAGTCCTCGATCATCGTCTCGGCCGTTGCGACAAAACCCTTCGGGTCGCGCAGCTCCTCCTCGGGCAGGCCGTTGAACGCCACGCCCGACAGATCGAGGTGGCCGCCGTTTTCGATCCGCACCATCGGCTCGCCGCCCCGGCCGCAGTAGCGCAGAAGCGGTTTTTGGTCGAGCCCGGGGGCGGAGCGGATCACGAGGTAGTGGCGAATGGCAACGGGTGCATCGTTCCAGTACTCGCCCGATGAGGCCAGTTCGATGACATCGCCCGGCGCCGAGGCCGACACGGCATCGAGCAGCGTATTGCGGCCCGCCTCCACGCGGAGGACCCGTCCCGACAGCTCCCGCACGCGCGGCTCGGTATAGTCGAACCACGAGGCGCCGGTCTGCTCCTTCCTTACGGCCGCGACGTCGGGCAGCTTGAAGTGCCGTTTGTCGGTGATCCTATTCTCCGAGAAGGTGATGCCGGACAGGTCGTCGTAGGGCGTATAGACCTCCCCGTCACGGGGTGCGTTGATCCGGTTCCGGGCGAAGAGAACCCCCTCGGGCGGCACCGTGCGCTCGAAATCCCGGCCCAGGCCGAAGAGGATCGGCGTGCAGTCGTCGAACGTATTGTCCATGATCTGCACGTCGGTGACGGGATGGTAGCGGTAGTCGGGCGAGTCGGGCACGCCGTCCATGACGGCCAGCGGTGCGAACGAACGCCGCCCGGCCAGCCCCGAGAAGCAGTTGCGGCGGATGCGGTGTCCCTTGTTGATGACGCGCACGCCGCCCGTGTTGGGCTTTCCGTTGCCGATGAAGAGATTCTCCTCCACCGTGTTGCGGTCGCCGTGACGCAGCGCCACGCCGCCCTCGCACTCGAAGAAGGTGTTGCGGCGGATGATGTTGTCGCCCGACTTCACCGAGACGATCTCCACTTCGCCGCTGCAGCGGTCGAAGTAGTTGTCCTCGATGACGATGAACGACGACGTGTGCGACGTGAACGAATTGCCGGTGCGGATCGTCTCCGCGCCGTTCGAGCCGTAGACGGGCCGCGGCCCGAAGTAGTTGTGGTCGATCCGGTGGTGCTGGCGGTCCGTGCCGTTGAGAATGGCGGCCACGGTGACCCCCTCGTTGTATTTGCCCACCACCGTATTGTGGTCAAAGCGGTTGTTGTGGCCGTAGAGCTGCACCCAGTTGCCCTTCGTCTGACGGCTCTCTGGATTGAACCCATCGATCACGCACTGCGTGACGCGGCATCCCGTCGCATGGCGGGAGCCCTGCCGGTATTCGATCACCGAACCCGTCGGCGAGCAGCCGTTGCGGAACCACAGTCCCGAAACGACGATTCCCGAACCGGCGATGCGCAGATCCGAGCACCCCTCGATGATGACCTTGCCGGGGGTCCGGGCCCGGACGACGATCGGATGCTCGGGATCGCCCGCAGCCTGCAGCGCCAGACGGACATCGCGGTAGACGCCGTCGGTCTTGTAGCCGTAGAACTGGATGGCCGGCTATCCCACGATGTTGATGTAGCGCTCCTTGCTGTATCCCTCCTTGATCATCTGGGCCTCGCCGCCGAGGTCAAGCAGGCGGTTGCGGTTGAGCGAGAAGTTGAGCGACGTATTCCACGAGAAGTTCTTTTTGGCGAAGTTGTAGGTGTCCAGCGTCAGCTCGATACCCTTGTTGCGCACCTTGCCCTGGTTGGTCCAGTACTGCGTATGGCCCGTAATCGAGGAGGCCGTGCGCAGGAAGAGCATGTCCTTCGTGACGGAATAGTAGTAGTCGAAGACCAGGTTGATCCGGTTCTTGAGCAGGCTGAGGTCCAGACCGACGTCGAACTCGTGGGTCTTGGCCCAGCCCAGGTCGGGATTGCCGATCAGGTCGCTGATGTTCGCAAGACCGGACGTCGCCGTACCCGTGCCCTCGCCGAAGGAGTAGAGCGCGCTGTAAAGCAGGTTGGTCGTGGCGTCGGCCGTCAGGCTGTTGTCGCCCGTGGCGCCGAAGCTCGCACGCAGCTTGAGTCCCGAAATCGCATCGACCTGCTTGAGGAAGTTCTCCTCGCTCATGCGCCAGCCGACCGACACGGAGGGGAAGTAGCCCCACTTGTTGTTCTTGCCGAAGTAGGAGTCGCCGTCGGCGCGGATCGCCGCCGAGAAGAGGTAGCGGTCCTTGTAGGCGTAGTTGATACGGCCGAGGAACGACAGGAGGTTGTGCGCCGGCACGAGCTCCGTCGAGGTCAGCTTCTCGCCGTCGTCGTCGAGCACCTTGAACGACGTGGCGGCGCACAACGTCTTGATGAAGTCGTTGGGGAATCCCGTTCCCGCGAGCTTCACGATCTTCTGCGTCGCCTGCTCGGCCGAGACACCTGCCATGATGTTCAGGTCGTGATCGCCCGTGCGCTTCATGTAGGTCAGCGTGTTGTCCGTTGTCCAGTTCAGGCGGAAGGTGCTGAGGAAGGCGCCCTCGCTGGGGGTGCCGTCCTTGCTCGCATCCTTGCAGCGGTAGGTGTCACGCGTGTTGTAGCGCGCCGTCACGCTGTTGGCCGTGCGGAAGACCAGGTCCTTCGTGATCTTGATGTTCATGTAGGCGTTGGCCGACACCTGGTACTGCTCGCTTTCGTTCGAGCTGCGCTCCATGACCGACAGCGGGTTGTGGTTCTGCGAGTTGTAGGGATTCGCCTTCACCAGCGTCGGCTCGCCCGTTTCGGGATCGACTTCGCCGACGGGATAGATCGCCGTACCGGTGTTAAAGTGCGACGGCTGGGCGTAGCTGCCCACGGGATACCCCGTCAGCTCCGAGGTAAACTCGTTGTGCCGGGCCGGAATCCACTGCGGGAAGCGCATGAAGTCCACGTAGTTGTTCGTCGGACGCTGCGACTTGGTATAGGCCAGCGAGATGTTCGTTCCGACGCTCACGTACTTGCTCAACTCCGCATCGAGGCGCGTGCGCATGTTGAAACGGTTGTTGAAGTTCTGCTTCATCAGACCGTCGTCCAGCACGAAGCCGCCCGACATCGTATAACGCAGGCTCGACCGACCGCCCGAGATGCTGAGCTGGGCGTTGGTCGTCATCGCGCGGTCGCGCAAACCCAGCCGCTGCCAGTCGATGGCGCCCAACTGGCTCTCGAGCCAGGCCGCCGCCAGGTCGTTCACCGGAACCGAGGCTCCGCCCCACTCCTGCTCCTTCTTGAGGATACCCACGTAATCGCTGTACGACATCATCGGATGCAGTTCATAGGGCTCCTTGAAGCCCGTGTAGACCGAGACGTTGTAGCGGGGCTGCATGGCCGAGCCCTCCTTGGTCGTGATGATGATGACACCGTTCGCCGCACGCGATCCGTAGATGGCGGCCGACGAGGCATCCTTCAGCACCTCGATCGAGGCGATGTCCTGCGGATTGATCAGCTGCAGTCCGTCCTCCATGACGAAGTTGTCGACGACAACCAGCGGCGAGCCGCCCGAATTGAGGGCGCCGCTGCCGCGCACGCGGATCTCGGGAGCCACACCCACCTCGGAGGTGGTGTTCTGGATTGTCACACCCGACAGACGCCCCTGCAGGACGGTCGTGATGTCCGACGAGGGGACGTCGATGACATCCTGCGGATTGAATTTCGTGATGGCGCCGGTCAGGTGCGACTTGCGCTGTACGCCGTAGCCGACCACCACCAGCTCCTCGACCTCGACCGACGTCTGGGCGAACTTCGCGTCGACGCGCGTCTTGCTTCCGACGGGGAGCTCGAGCGTCTCGTACCCCACGAACGAAAATACCAGTACGGCGTCCGTACCCGGAACCTCGATCCGGTAGGAGCCGTTCGCATCGGTCGTCGTGCCGACCGATGAACCCTTGACAATCACGGTGGCGCCGACAACGGGACCCGCTTCGTCGGATACCGTACCGGTCACCTCCCGGTTCTGGGCCGAAGCCGGCAGGCCGGCAAGAATCGTCCACAGACCGAGCAACAAACTGATGAGTCTGAATCGTATCATGCTTGCATTTTTTCTCGATGAATATAATCTTGTCACCTGTCGAGCAGGGAGGCACTCCCGCGGTCGATGTAGAGCGTCGCATCGCGGTGCGTGCGCAGAATGGAGGCCGGGCAGTCCGAGCGGATCGGTCCGTCGCACGTAGCGCGGATCGCCCGGGCCTTGGCCTCCGTGGGTACGATGGCGAAGAGCCGCTCGGCATCGAGCAGCACGGGGATCGTCAGGGTCATGGCGTGCGTGGGGACCTCCTCGATGCGGCTGAAACAGCCGTCGTGCACCTGCTGCTCGCGGCAGGCGGGATCGAGATCGACCACCTTCACGATCAGAGGATCGTCGAAAAAGGCGACGTGCGGGTCGTTGAAGGCGAGGTGCCCGTTTTTGCCGATTCCCAGGAACACGACATCGGCCGGCATCCGTTCGAGCAGCTCGGCGTAACGACGGCACTCGGCCTCGGGATCGACGGCCTGCGGATTCATGCAGTGCACCGAGTGGAACCCCACCTTGGAGAAGATTCTCTCACGGAGGAACTTGCCGAAGGACTGGGGCGCCTCGGGCGAAATCCCGATGTATTCGTCCATGTGGAAGGCATTGATACGCCCCCAGTCGATCTCGGGATGCGTGAGAAGTGCCGCCAGGAACTCGTTCTGCGAAGGAGCGGAGGCGAATACGACATTCACCTCCCGTTTGCGGGAGAGCAGCGCGCAGAGATGGGCGGCAACGTCGCGGGCGGCCGTTTCGCCGAGCTCCGCCCGGGTATCGGCCCGCTTGACCTTCAACCGTCCCTTTGTAAATTCGGTTATCATGTGAAGTTTTTTTAGGTTGATTATTGGATTAATAGATACAGGTTCTTCTCTCCGTCCGCTGGTTTTGCCGGCTGTTCTCACTTTCCGTTAACGCTAACGAAAATACGCAAAGAGAAAACTTAAGCCAACAAAATATTGTATATCAATATGTTTTTATAGTATAAAATATGTAATATTTGACAATCTCAACCGTTACCGATTACAAATCTATGGATTTTTATTGTTTTATGCAAAAAAAGGGCACACCGGCCATGAATCCGAAATCCGGTTCACAGGTCAAAATCGGCCGAAAACCGGAACACCCGGCGACAGAAACCGGAGTAACTGAAATGCAATAGACAGAAAACCAAGATGAAACATATCCGTTAACGAACACGAAACAAATACCAAAGCACCCCGCAACCCACGGGCACAAAAAAAATCCGTGCCGCAGTTGCTGTCTGCGGCACGGACATCCGTGTCTGGCGGAAAGAGAGGGATTCGAACCCCCGGTACAGTTACCCGTACACCGCATTTCGAGTGCGGCCCGATCGACCACTCCGGCATCTTTCCATGAGTCGACCCAAAAACCGTTGTTTTGGGACTGCAAATATAGACATTATTTTTATTAATTCCCATTTTCTCCGAAAAAAATTCATTCAACCCCGAAAAAAGACATCTCACCGCCCCCGCCGGGGGAGTTTTACGGATTTTCGCTATCTTTGCAAAGAGACGAAACTCCTTTTGCGGCGCAGTATTTTCCCCGCGGCGGCGTTTACCGAGTGACAACGCCCGGAAAACAATACTAAAACCGGCAGGATTTTCGTTTTACGGACAAAGAAAGAATACAAAGCAATCAATCCAGTGCGCCATGAAAAAGTCAGGAATCATCATCGGAGCTCTCACGCTGACCGCCGCGATCTTCACGGGATGCTCGTCGGCCTACTTCGCTTCGGCGGGGTACGCCTCCGACGACCTCTACGCCCTGCACGACCGTGCGCAGATCGCCCGTGAGCAGCAGGCGAAGGCCGAAGCCGAGAAGGCCGAGGCCGAAGCGCGCCGCGCCGAATGGGAGGCCCGCATTGCCGAGGCCGAGGCTGCCGCCGCGCAGAACAAATACTACGAGTACAACTCCAACCCCTACGAGGAGGTGCTGGCAGACACCTACGAAAGCGCCTATGCACGCCGTCTGCGCGGGTTCGAGTCGCCGACCTACCGCATGCCTTCGAGCTACTACGACCTGCGCTACAGCAACGCCTTCACCTACGTCTCGGCCTACGACCCGGCCTTCTACAACATCATCGTCATGGGAGACCAGGTGTGGGTCGAGCCCAAGTACATCACCTCGATGTTCGGCACGTGGGGCACGGTCGTCTATGCCGATCCGTGGTACTACGGCTGGAACTACCCCTGGGGACCGACCTTCTCGATCGGCAGCTGGGGCTGGAGCTTCGGCTGGAACGCGTGGTACAACCCCTGGTACAGCCCCTGGTACGGGCCGTGGGGACCCTGGTACTCCTACTGGTACCGTCCCGTCTGGGGCTGGGGACCCGGCTGGATCGGGCACCCCGGAGGCGGTCCGAACCACCACTTCCGCCCCACGATCGTCCACCGGCCCTCGTTCAACGCGCCGGCTCCCGGCCGCAGCTACGGCTCCGCTCCGAGCCGCGGCTCCTCGTCGTCGTTCAACAACCGCGGCGGACGCTACGACCTGGGCGTGCGAGGCGGATCGACTTCGGGCCGACGCTCGTTCGGCACGCGCAACCAGTCGACGGGCTCCTCGTCCTATAACCGTTATGACGGCAACCGCAGCAGCGGCAGCTGGAGCAACCGCGGCGGCTCGACGACCTTCAACCGCGGCGGCAACAGCTCGTTCAACAACAACTCGTTCAACAGCGGCTCGTCGGGTTCGTTCGGCGGGGGCACGCGCGGCGGCTCGATGGGCGGAAGCGTCGGCGGACGCAATGCCGGAGGACGTTAACAATCAGCTAAACGGAAAAAGAAAATGAAACGAATCATAGCAACCTGTGCCGCCGGAGTGCTGACCCTTGTGTCGGTGCTGCCGGCCGCGGCCCAGACGACGCTCAACACGGGCGGTCTGATGGCCGACAAGGATGTACTCATGCCGAGCAACCTCTTCGAGCTCTCCGAGACGCAGTTCAACTTCGGCACGGCGCGGTCGATGGCCATGGCCGGCGCCTTCACGTCGCTCGGCGGCGACCTCTCGTCGATGGCGATCAACCCGGCCGGACTGGGCATGTTCCGCCGGGGCGAGATCTCGATCACCCCGCTGGTGACCGTCAACCGGGCCCGGAACAGCGCGGCCAACTACGAGGACAACGGCTGCACGCGCTTCTCGCTGGGCAACTTCGCCGCCGTCTTCAACGCCTACGAAGGGACGGGGCGCCTCATCAGCTTCAACATCGGCTTCGGATACACGCGGCTGGCCGACCTGAACTACCGTTCGTCGTTCATGCAGACGGGCAACGTGGGCTCGATCGCCGACATGTACTCGATGATGCTCAACTACAGCTCGCCGCGCCTCTCGTCCGAGCAGATCATGGGCAACAACCTCGACTGGTTCAACGTCAACCCGGGGCTGTGGCCCGCGATCCTCGGGTACAAGGGCGGACTTACGGACGATCCGGGCAACACGGGGGCATGGAGCCCCACGTGGATCAGCGGCAACCGCTACGACCCCGCCTCGGGTGAGCGCTTCATCGACATCGGCCACTACGCCTCGCTCGAGAGCCGCGGTTCGATCGGCGAGTTCGACATCTCGTTCGGCACGAACATCGGCAACAAGCTCTACATCGGTGCCACGCTCGGCATCCAGAGCGTCTACCAGAAGGTGAACTACTCCTACGCCGAGGACTACCTCTACCCGACGCCGAGCGCCAACCCGGAGATCTCGCAGGGGCAGGCCTCCGACCTGCAGTTCCAGCTGCTGTGGTCGCGGCTGAACCAGGCGACGGTCATCGACGGCACGGGCGTGAACTTCAAGCTGGGCGTGGTCTACCGCCCGATTCCGGCCCTGCGCATCGGTGCGGCGTTCCACACGCCGACCTACTACGCGATCGAATACCGCTACCAGGGCTCGATTCTCGGCATGGCCTACTGCAACGATCCCTCCTACAACCCGGGACCGAACGACTACCCGAAACCCGACGCCGGCGGCTACATCGCCTGCCCGGGTGAGACGCCCGTGCTCTCGAGCGACCGCTGGGCCTTCACGACGCCGTCGCGCGCCCTGTTCGGCATCTCCTACACGTTCGGCAACCGCGGCGTGATCTCGGTCGACTACGAGCGAGCCTGGTACAACGGCATCCGGATGAAGAGCAGCCCGGCCTACGCTCCGGTTCGGGAGATGTACGACGAGACGTTCCGCAACAACTTCAAGGGGTCGAACACGATCCGCATCGGCGCGGAGTTCCGGCCGCATCCGGTCCTCTCGCTCCGGGCCGGCTTCGGATACAGCGGCTCGTGGCTCAAGGATGAAAATACGGTGATGGCCTCGCCGATCGCCCGGCAGATCACCTACTACAGCGCCGGCATCGGCTTCGCCCTCTCGCGCCACGTGACGCTCGACCTGGCCTACAGCTACCAGAACAACAGGCAGACCGACTTCCTGCTCTATTATGCCGACGAGGTCGCATCGGACGGCACGATCAGGGGTTCGAACTCGAGCGACGTCTACCGCACCGATTACGTGCAGCACGCCGTGGCCATGACGCTCGGATTCAAGTTCTGATCCCTCCGGCGCATCCGCACCGCAAGCCCGCCCCGTGCGGGCTTTTTTTGCATCCGCACAGGAACGCGGAAGCCCGCTGCGACGTGCGCGGGCGATTCCGGCCGCCGCAGCTCCGCCCCTCCGAAAAAAGGGAGGAGGCATTTGCAAAATCGGGAAAGTTTGTCTATTTTTGCCCTCGAATCCGGAAAGATGCAGGAGTGGTTGAACTGGCCCGCCTGGAAAGCGAGTAAACCCCAAAAGGGTTTCAGGGGTTCGAATCCCCTTCTTTCCGCACAACAAGAGGAAGGGTCGCACCGTTTGGTGCGACCCTTCCTCTTTTCCGAACAAGACCCGGCGGAGCTCCCGCCGGGCAAAAATCTCCGTCCGTGCGAACCGACGGTCCGATGGTCCGCCGCCCGGCAGGTGCCAACTCATCGCCCGACGGCCCGACGGCCCGACAACCCGTCGGGCTCGCCGTCAGCGGATAAAGTTCGTGGCGATCCACGCCTCCTGCTGCGGAAGCGCCTCGTCGTAGCGGGGCCCCGCCTTGAGCAGCCGCGCCATGTTGCGCGCCAGCACCCGCATGGTCTGCAACCCCTCGGCGTCCTGTGCGGCCTCACCGGGCAGCCGGCCGTGGATGCTGTTCCAATACTGCGACGAGACAACCGGCATGTTGTTGATGGTGAAATACTTGTTCAGCCGGTCAAAGGTCGCGCTCGCTCCGCCGCGCCGGCAGGCAACCACCGCAGCCGCCGGTTTGTAGGCCAGCTGTGCGGAGCAGGTATAGAAAATCCGGTCGAGCAGAGCGCACAGCGATCCGTTCGGGCCGGCGTAATAGACGGGCGATCCCACGATCAGTCCGTCGGCCTGGCCGACCGCCTCGCGTACCTCCTCGTACAGCGCATCGTGAAAGACGCAACGGCCCAGCTGCGCACAGCGGTTGCAGGCGATGCACCCCTGCACGGCCTTCGTTCCGAGCTGGATGATCCGGCTCCCGATCCCCTCTTCCCCGAGCGTGCGTGCCACCTCCGTAAGGGCAAGGAAGGTGTTTCCGTTTGCCCGGGGGCTTCCGTTAATCAACAATACATTCATCGCTTCTCCAGTTTTACCTTTACAACCATTTGCAAGTTCCGTTCCGCAGGCGGCCGGCGTTCCTTTCGCCGATTGCCCGCCATAAAGCCGCACGGATCGCCCGTCGCAAAGCCGCACGGTCCGCCGTGGAAACAAAAAAGGGGATTCCTGCGGAATCTCCTTCACTCTCATAACCGGGAAACCCGATTATTTCGCAGCCTCGGCCTCGGCAGCCTTCTCGGCGCAGCAGGTCTTCGTCGAGTCGCACTTCTCGCAGTTTGCGCATGCGGTCGAATCGCACTTCTCGGCGCAGGCGGCAGCCTCGCCTGCAGGTGCAGCAACAGCCTCCGTAGCGGCGGCTTCGGTCTCAGCGGCCTTCTTCGTGGTGTTACCGCCGCAGCTTACCATGGCAACGGCAGCCAGCACAATGACAAAAGAAAAAATCTTTTTCATAGCGTCTAACATTTTATTGATTGTTCTAAACGCCGCAAAGATATATATTCGTATGCAATCCGCAATAAAAAATTTCACTTTTTTCACACCCGCGGCCCGCTACTCCAGCAGGTCCGCCAGCGAGAGCGTTTCGTTTTTGGGAAAAGCCTTCGGAAAAGTCGCCGCCACCTTGCCTTTCAGAATGATAGCCTCCTCGGCAGTCAGGCAGTTTCCGACCGTGACCGAGAACCACGGACTCTCGTATATCATATATACCTTGATCCCGGGATAGGTCTCCTCGAAGAGCGTCTTGGCCGCCTCGGCTCCGGCGCGCGCATCCTGCCCGTTGTCGAAGAAGATGCAGACGCGGTAGCCGCGCAGATGCAGGCGCTGCTCGCTGCGCGCGGCCTGGGCAACGGCCTGCGCCGCATCGCCGTGTTCGGTGACGGTGACCCGCGCCTCCCCGAAACGGAGACCCGAGACCTGCGGTTGGGCAAGCTGCGCCCGAAAGGCTTCGAGCGACTGCGCGGAGGCCCCGAGGGCCGCTGCGGCGAAGATGAGTGAAAGGAACAATAGGCGGCGCATCATTTCAGAGATAGTTTTGCACGTCCTGCAACGTCAGGCCAAAGATATTCAAAAAATCCGACAACGGCATCATCTCCTGCGAAATATTTACCCGCACCGGACCGCCGCGCCCCCGGATCCGGCACGAGACCGCCACCTGCCCGATCTCCCCCGCGCGCAGGCGGCCGGTCAGCACGGGAAGCGCCATCGGATCGAGTATCTGCAGCCGCCAGCGCGTCACGACCCGCTCGGTGGTGCGGCGCGGCACCTCGACCTGCCTATGCAGGCGGGCCGAGAGCACGGGCCGCCCGCCGAGAAAGAACTCCAGATCGGCCTCGCGCAGCACCAGCCGGCTGCGCGAGCCGTTCCTCACGCGCACAACGGCCTCGGCGCCCGAAAAGCCCAGACGCCGCACCGATTCGACGGCTTCGAGGCGGATGCGCTCGCGCGCCCGCTCGACCGCCCGGCTACAGGAGCCCAGCGGCAGCGTCGCGGCCAGCAGCAGGCCAAGCAGCAGGAGGCGTTTCACGAGTCGCATGATCGCACGGCGGTTTCAGCGCTCACTTGACGCCCGTATAGATCTGCGCGATGCCGAAACTCTGGCTGCGGGAGCGGCAGTCACTGAAGCCCGCACGCGCGAGCAGCGAAAGGAACGCCTCGGGGGCGGGAAACTCCCCGACCGAGACGGGCAGGTATTCGTAGGCGCGCTTGTCGTGCGATATGGCTCCGCCGATGCGCGGCAGCACGCGGTAGGAGTAGAACTCGTAGAGTGCCCGGAATATCCGGTTCCGCGGGCGCGAGAACTCCAGGATGACCACCTTGCCGCCGGGCTTGAGCACCCGGTGCAGTTCGCGGAGCCCCGCCTCGAGGTTTTCGAAGTTCCGCACGCCGAAGGCCACGGTCGCCACATCCACCGACGCCGCGGCGACCGTCAGGTGCTCGGCATCGCCCTCCTCGAGCAGCACCCGCTTGGCCTCCTCCAGAACCAGGTCGCCGCCCTTGCCGGACATGACGCGGCCAAGCATCATCATGTGCTCGATGTCGTAGAACTGGGAGTACAGCACCACGGTGTATGCCAGATACGCGCCGATGCTCTCGAAAATGGCCTGCGCTCTGGGGTCGTCCTTCTCCATCAGCGCCTGAACGACCTTCAGCTTCTCCGCGGGAGACAGATTCTCGTCCAGCTCGATGCCTGCGGCGGGCGCCAGCTTGATGACCGCATCCTGAGAGAAATACTTGCAGCCTACGCCAATGTCCGTGGACCACTCGTCCTGCATGGCGTTCTCGCACAGGTCAACGGGGGCGAAGGCCAGCTCATTGATCCAGCCGAGGACATTCTTATCCTTGTCCACATAGCCCACGGCCTCGGAGGTGCCCATGGCGATGCCCATGATATTGCCCACGCCCAGACCCATGGCGCCCGCCAGCGCGGACACGTCGCCGTCGTTGGCAACCACAATGGGAACGTCGCCGATCTCCTTGGCGGCGCGGTCGTAAATGGTCTTGACCTTGTCCCACTCGGAGCGGGGAACTTTGATGAACAGAGACGCGACCATGGGCGCGTTGCCAATGAATGTGCCTGCGGAGGACACGCCGATGGCGTCCACCCGGGGCATCTTGGAAGCGGCGCTCTTGAACGCGGCTACGATGCCGTCATAATGGTACTGGGGGTCTGTCTGGAGCTTGGGGAACCAGACGACTTCCTCGGAGTAGACGCACTCGCCGTCAATCACGGCAGAGACCTTCCGGTCGGAACCGCCGGCGTCGAAGCCGATGCGGCAGCCGTCCAGATTGCCGCCGATGGGTTCGGCGACCTCGTTGGCAGCGGGGCAATCTTCCAGAGGCAGGTCAACGATCTCCAGATCCCGCTCATAGAGCTGGTTGAAGAACGTAAAGTCAAAGTGACGCTCGCCCTTGGGGTCATAGGCCTTTTTCAGCCGCTGGGCAAGCTCGCTGCA
>OHUJ01000054.1_pt1 | contig 67318 bp, 66 predicted proteins | sample 1579241 | NCBI WGS metagenome assembly OHUJ01 (sample SAMEA3882547, study PRJEB24775) | human gut metagenome | biome: human-associated habitat; feature: intestine environment; material: feces | place: Netherlands | collected 2009/2010
ATACAAAAGAATATTCGACTTTAGCCCATTGTTTTGACAATATTGAAAATATTTATATACAAACTTAAAATCAGGGACAATATGTTGCATATCATATTGCAGAAACCAAGTGTTATCTGCTTCCTCAGTTAACATCATAGCATTCTTATCATCATCTACATCTTCAAACGGCCATACATTATATGTATAATCATTATCTTTTACCTCGGATACAACATAACCATTTCTATACAACTTCATTCTCTCACTCTCCTAATCAATAATTTCCACATGAGAATTTTTGCCTGAAGGAACACGTAAATGCGGCTTACCTGATATACCTTCAGCCAATTTTGCTGGATCCATTCTATTGAAATGCGGTGGGGCTATACGAACTTTATCCTTGCCAAGTCCAGCTGCTCTACATCTATTTACATAATCTTCTGCCTCTAATCTTGTGACACGATTTATCTTGCTAATATTTTTTCCTTTCTTAACCAGTTTCTGCCGTTCTGGAAAATATTGTTTTCCATATTCTTTGCCAGCATTATGCACCAGTACACCCAATCTACCAACATGATAAGTATGAAAATCTTCTACCTCAAAATTATAAACCTTAACAGGTTCTTCTGTCAACTCAACATCAAAATTTTCAACTAAAAGAATGTTTTTGTTTGGGTCAAGAAGTTCATCACCGATTGCAAGTTCTCCTGCTTTGACAAAGCCACGACTATTTACATAGAACGGGTGGTCAACAGTTGTAACGATTTCTTCACCGTTCACAGTGAGATGAACAAGCGTTGTTACCTCTCTTATGTAGGTTTCAAGAACTGTTTTCTCGGCAGTTTCAAAGGTTTCGGGGTCTGTAGAGATAACTTTATCTCCTGCTTTTATGTTTTCAATAGCAACAAGTCCGCTTGCTGTTAGTATCATTGTTCCTGCAACAAAACAAGTAAGCGTTTCTTGATGCTTTTTCATTGAACTATAAGTGCTTCCGCTGAAAACTGCCAAAGCACTTACAGTAAATTGAAAACCATTATACAACTTGCTGGAGTGAAGTTTCTGGTTGAATTGCACAAAAGCAAACTATGTTTTAATTAATCAATGACTATTCATTATACATCTTTTCTATAAAATCATTGAAACCATATGCGCACAGTTGTGCATCTTCAATATGAATTGATTCAAAAGGAATTTCAATAATTGATATGTTTTCATTTCTAATATCAAATGCGTATGCAATGTCTCCACCATCAGAACCAAAATATAAAATTCCAGGAGTATATTGATTTACTGAATATGCTTCATTTAGTGAAATAATTTCTTCAATTGGCCATATAACCAAATATGAATTTTCTCCTAATTCACCTTCTGCACCATTTGAATACAACATAAATTCTTTATATTGAATAGGTAGCTTAACGCCAATGCGGTTCTCTACCTCCATTATTTCTTTTTCATCAGCGGACTTATTTAAATCCATCTTACTTACTAGATTGATAATATTCTTATTCATTACAAATTTCTCCACATTATTGTGAGGATTGTATTTTGTTTAAAAAATTACGAATAACTTTCTTCTCCATTTCGGAGCAACTTATTAGTACTTTTTTGGCATTTATTGAGACGTTATGCTTTTCTTCAACAGTTAACAAAGAAAAATTTGCATCTCTTAACGAATCAATACAAGTAATTAATAAATTACTATTTTCTGTTTGAGTTAATATTATCAGAATCTTAACACTATATTTATTGTTAACATCTGCCAAACATTCTGCAAGCCGTACTTGACTTTGAATATCATAATTTTGCATTTTAGAAATTAGTAAAGTCCATTCTAAATCTGAAAAATGTTTTAGAAAATCTTCACATAAGAATAATGCGTCATCATACCAATAATCATCTGAAAAATTCCCTTTTATGTATTCTTCAAATTCATTTAACATAAGTTTCCTCCTATTTGGATGTAAACCCAGTTGGCAAGCCAGTTGTTCCGCCACCTGTTGGATATCCTGCGATTACGTTGTTTCCTTGTTTTATAACTTCTATTTGAACTCCATCGATAATATCTCTATATAAATACGAATTGTCGGCTATTCTTTTACCAATAGGAACGCCATCTCCAACTTGTTTTATACTATCAATAATCTTAGCATCAGACCAGTTATCCGGGAAAATAGTGCTTGTTTTAATTTTGGATACATTTCCATCTGGAAACTCTGTTATGAATTTAATTTTTTTAGTTCCATCTGGGAATGTTTGTTGTACTTCTACTGAATATTTAGGATTAGCATCATTTATTTTGGGTGAATGTCCACCCTTAATTCTGTTGGAAGAACCTACACGTTCACCTTCAAGTATTTTATTTTCCATATCGGGTGTAACAACTGTGGAGTAATCTGCATTATGAACCAAAATCCCGTTCTTACCAACATAGTAAGTATGAAAATCCTCAACTTGAAAATTATAAACCTTTAATTTTCAGTCCATTCAATATTATCTGGCATTTCACGTTTATAAAAAAATTTTTTGGCTGCCTCGAAAGCTTTATCTACTGAGATAATTGAATCTCTTCTGATTTCAATCTCTTCTTCAGGCGTATTAGTATAAAAAATACAATATTCATTGGTCTGACCGGTTTGGCGACCAACTGACTGAAAACCGAGTGACTCCTCGTCTGGAAAATAGGTGAGATTCGCCATTTCTTTGTTTACTAATACCACTAAGCAAGGATTCTCTTGAGTATTATTAGTAATCCAAAACTCGTTGACACCATCACCATATTTTTTTTTGTAATATTTCTGAAAATTCAGAAATATTATTTGCATATTCAATTCCTCCAAAATGTTTTATTTTCATTTGATTACCTTATTCCTTTCTTATTTGATTTTCGGAACAGTGCTATTTCCAATGTATGTCTTTGGAACTGGGATAGCACGAACATTATTTGCAACCGAATTACTTGGAGGTACCACGGTTAATTTAGCGCCTTTTGGAAGTAGAGCTGGAACTTGTCTATCGCAGAATCCACAAGTTCCATTAGGGTTATTATGAAATACAGTTGCTTCATTTATACCATTTTCTCTCATGTATAAAGCAGCTTTTCCTTCAACATGACTTGCTGATTGTGCTTTATATTGAGGATATGAAGGTGTCGATCTATTTCCTGATTTAAAAGAAATTTGCTTTCCATCTGTGAAGCACTTATAAGTACACCCACTCTTAAATCAGGCAATAGACCATATTCGATGAATATAAAATAACGCAACATGAGGCTATGTCTCCGAAACTATTAATGGAGGCATAGCTATTTTTTCTCTTGAAATAATCTCTCCGATGTGGTATAATGATAACTGATACATAAAGCATGACCAATTGTGAGGTGATTGCTATGAATATTGCTATCGTTGATGATGAACCTGTATTCTTAAAACAACTTCATAACAGATTAAGAGAAATGAAACTCCCCGACTGCGAAATACACGAATTTACAAGCGGGAGAGACTTATTGAGTTTCTATGTCAAGGGAATGTATGAAGTCATCATACTCGATGTTGAAATGCCCGATCTGACCGGATTGCAGACCGCTGAAAGAATCAGACAGATAGATGGTTCAGTTATTATTTCTTTCCTGACGAATTATGCCGAATTTGCCGTTAAGGGCTACGATGTGGGAGCGTTTCGCTATATATTGAAAAATCAGCCAGACTATGTATATACCAAACAGCTAAATTCTATCATTGCTGAGTGCCAGCAGCGATTTAGAACTTTCACTTTCAATAATAAAAATCTGTCATTCAAGTTCAGGCTGACAGATATTCTTTACTTTGAGGGACATAGAAGAAAGGTATCACTATTCACAGTTAATGTTGAATTGGAGTACGGCGGCTATTTTTCAACTGTGTGTGGCGAGTTGTTAAAGTACAATTTCGCTATTATAAACCGTGGAATACTTGTAAATCTTGACCATATACAGAATATTACCAAGTACGATATTATTCTAAGCAACGGCAGAAAAATCCCCATAGGCAAAACATATAAAGATGAGATAGTTGCTCGCTATCTTAACTATGCAACAGGGAGATGATCGAGTTGCCCGTATTGATTGAAAATATCATTGAGATTGTCAATGTAGCAATTGAAATGATGTTGGTATTCTTATACTTTTCCTTGTTGAGTAAGGCAAAAGTTAATAAAGCAGTTCTTTATCTGTCGTATCTTCTTTCTACTGTAATACTGTCAGCGACAGTTTTGTTGACAGATAATATTTTAGTGTATCTGATTACAACCATTATTCTTATTAGCTCCATGTCCTTTATTTGTTATGATGATTCAATCCGTCATAAAATATTTTGGAACATATTGTTTTTACTGATTATATCTATATCTGAACCTATTGTGATTGGATTACTTTGCATTGCTAATATGGGAACACCAGATGAATTCTTAGAGTCTGGTTTAGGACGTTATCTCGGAATGGTAGGCACAAATATAATTTATTTATGGCTTATAGGATTGATGCACCGCATAATAAACAAAAAAATTCGTGAACTGCCGATAAAATATTGGATATTGATAATAGTTATTCCAATCATAAGTATTTTTCTTTTACAAACAATGCTTGATGGATTTGTTGGCAGCAACACTTATAGTTATGTTTCTTTGGGCGTTTCTCTTGCAGGAATTATCTTTATAAACCTTGCTATGTTTAATTTCTTTGAAAGTTTTGAAGATAAGATAAAGTTAAAATACCTTGAAACAATAAAGCAACAGGAACAGGAAAACTATAAGCTGCTTACCCTGTCATACAAGCAAGTACGAGAGTTTAAACACGATATTGAAAATCAATTTTTAGTTCTGAATGATATGTTGGAAAACAATGATACTGATTCTGCTAAGGAATATCTTGTCAAGCTAAGCTCATTTGTAAGGCTTGCTAACAGACTCTGCTATACTGGTAATAATGCCGTCGATTCTATTGTGAACATCAAGGGTTCTCTTGCTCAGACATACGGTATAGAGTTTATTTGCAAGCTCAATATCATAACAAATATCAAGGCAGACGAATTGGAGTTGTGCCGTATCATCGGAAACGCTCTTGACAATGCAATAGAAGGTTGCCAGAGAGCTGGTGTATCACATAAGCATATTTGGATAAGCCTAATGGAAGAACGAGAGAAGCTATTTATTGTCATTACAAATACATCAGATAAGGTAGATACATCTGTTTTAACATCAACAAAGAAAGAACAAGGGCTTCACGGCATAGGGATAAACAGTATCAAATCCTCCGTTGATAGATTGGGTGGGTTAGTAAGTTTCGATTATGATGACGGAATTTTTAAGCTGAACATTATGGTTCGTAATTGTTTACAAATTTAACTATTTGCATTTCGGGACAAGAAGACGACATTTGGGGACACTTTGAGACCTTTTTTCTCAAAACCTATTGACATATACGCATTGAAGGCGTATAATAGTAAATGTAAGGAGGACAGCAGATGAAAACAAAAGACCTTATCGAGCTTTTAGAACGAAACGGCTGGAAGTTCAAGCGGCACGGCGCGAACCACGACATATACGTGAAGGACGGTCAAAGGGAAAGCGTCGTAAGGCACAGAGAAACCGACGAAGAGTTAGCAAAAGCAATCATCAAGCGGCGCGGGCTGAAATAAGCCCGCCGCCCTTGGCGATAATATATAGCACAGTTTCAAGGAGGTATTCAGAATGAAAAACGCATATCCCATCGTTATGACGCAGGGAAAAGAGTTCATCGTGGTATTTGTCCCCGATTTCAATATCAATACGCAGGGCAAGGACGTTCCGGACGCGATCGAGATGGCGCGGGACGCAATCGGGCTTATGGGAATTGATATGCAGGACGACGGCGAAGCATTGCCGGAAGCGTCGAGCATTGCAAGCGCACAAGCCGAAGCGCCGTCCGGCGCGATCGTTTCGCTGGTTGACGTTGATTTCGCGGAGTACCGCAGAAAGAACGATATGCGCGTCGTGAAGAAGAATTGCACCATTCCTTCATGGCTTAACTTTGAAGCGGAGCGGGCTGGCGTGAATTTTTCCGCCGTCCTGCAAGCGGCGCTTAAAAGCGAATTGCATATCACAAGCAGATAATCAGAGAGGGCGAAGGGCGGCAGAAATGCCGCCCTTTTGTCATATTCGGAAGCCGGAGGAAGAAAGAATGCACAAACACTTAACATGGACGGATCGCCTAAAGATCGAAAAGGGATTGAAAGAGGGCTTGAAGCCTTGCGCGATCGCTGACCGTCTGCACGTCCACAACACAACGATATACAGGGAGTTGAAGCGCGGACGCTATACGCATTTGAATTCCGACTTGACGACCGAAGAACGCTATTCGCCGGAGATCGCGCAACAGCGCTATGAAGAGAACCTAAAAGCCAAAGGCGGCGAATTGAAGATCGGCAACGATTACGAATTATCCGCCTTCATCGAAAAGAAGATCGGCGAAGAAGGCTATTCCCCCGCCGCCGTCGTCGGAGAAATCAAGCGGCTGGGGTTGACATTCAAAACGGAGATCAGCGAAAAGACGATCTATAATTACATCGACAAGGGTATATTCTACGGGATCAGTCGCGAGAGCTTGCCGGAACACGGGGAGCGGAAGCGGAAGTATGACAAGGTGGAGCGGAAGAAAGCCGCCCGCGCGCCGCAGGGCGAAAGCATAGAGGAACGCCCGCAGGAAATCAACGATCGGCAGACCTTCGGACATTGGGAAGGCGATTGCGTATGCGGGAAGAAGCGGACGAAGGAAACCTTGTTCGTTCTTTCGGAGCGCTTGACGCGGAACGAAATTATTATCAAAATGCCGGATCAGACCGCCGCCAGCGTCGTGGCGGCGCTGAACAAATTAGAACGCCGCTTCGGGAAGAAGTTTTCACAGATATTCAAAAGCATTACGTTTGACAACGGATCGGAATTTATGGATTGCGCCGGAATTGAAAAATCCATCTACGGCAAAGACCGGAAGCGCACGAAGGTTTACTATTGCCACCCGTACAGCGCATACGAGCGCGGCACGAATGAGAACATAAACAAAATGATACGGCGGTTCTTGCCGAAAGGAACGGACTTCCGGAAAGTAACCGCCGCATATATTCAGCGCGTCGAAACGTGGATCAACAATTACCCGCGCGAGATTTTAGGCTTTGAAACGTCCGGATCGCTCTTTGAAAGATACGTCGCCGAAGCCGCTTGAAGCCTTCTGAAAAAATATTTTAGTTTTTTCTGCTTTTACTCTTGACTTTTGCGCCATGGCGCACATCGGGCCGCGGCACCACATAGTATAGACAGAAAAGGAGGCGTTCAGTATGGAGCCATCACCGTTGGTATACGATACCGCCGCCGCGGCGGCGGTGTGGCAGAGGGTGGGGCCGGCGCTGCCGGCCTATGACGCGGCACCGTGTCCCGCGGGGGCCTGCTGCCCGCTGCCGCGGCGGGAGACGGACAGCGAGGCGATGCTGGGCGGGCTGATCGCCGAGGGCGCGGCGTTGTATGCCTGCTGCCGCCGGTGTGCCGTCCGTGCGCCCCGGCAGAGCCGGCAGGCGCTGGAACAACTGGCCCGGGAGGAGCAGCGGGCGGTGCGGGCCCTGCTGGCGGCATATTTTCTGCATACGGGCCGATGGCGGCAGCCGCCCGCGCCGGCGGCGGGGGTACGGGAGACGTGGCTGGCGGCCCTGCGGCGGGTGTATGTGGGCGAGGCGGTGGTGCAGCAGGGCTGCGCCGATCTGGCGGCGCGCATGGAGGACGGCTGCCTGCGGCAGCTGCTGGCGGCGGAGGCGGATCGCGCGGCGGAACGGGGAAAACGGCTGGCAAACTTGTTGGAAAAAGCCTTGACAACGGAGAATAACCTGCTAAAATGGTAGGCAAATAGGAGAAGGGGCGCGCCGCACCGGGCGTGCCAAATTCCGGAAGAGCATCAAGGGGGCGGGCGGCGCCCGTCTCTGGTATACAAAGGAGGCTTTACCCATGAAAGAATGTATCTCCCGCGAGGCGGCGCTGGCGGCGCTGAAAACGTACAACAAGGAGCCGTTCCATATTCTCCACGGTTTGACGGTGGAGGGCGTTATGCGCTGGTACGCCAATGAGCTGGGCTATGGCGAGGACGCGGATTTCTGGGCCACGGTGGGTCTGCTGCACGACATCGACTTTGAGATGTGGCCGGAGCAGCACTGCCGGAAGGCACCGGAGCTGCTGAAGAAGGCGGGGTGCTCCGAGGAGTTCATCCACGCCGTCTGTTCCCACGGCTACGGCCTGTGCTGCGATGTGGAGCCCACCCATGAGATGGAGAAGGTGCTGTTCGCCGCCGACGAGCTGACGGGCCTGGTCGGCGCGGCCGCCCGTATGCGCCCCAGCAAGAGCGTGATGGACATGGAGGTCAGCAGCCTGAAGAAGAAGTATAAGGACAAGAAGTTCGCCGCCGGCTGCTCCCGGGACGTGATCAACACCGGCGCGGAGCGCCTGGGCTGGACCATCGAGGAGCTGATGGAAAAGACCATCCTGGCTATGCGCAGCTGCGAGGAGAGCGTCAACAAGGAGATGGAGACGCTGGCCTGAGCGTATACATCGAAAAGAACACCCTGCGTGAATACACAGGGTGTTCTTTTTTACGAATTATACGGAGAGTTGTGGGATATCGTGGAGGGGCGGAGGGGTTTTACGCCGCTGCGCAGCTACACCTCATCCGCCCCCTTCGGGGGCACCTGTCTCCCTGCGGGTCGGTCGGTCCGCGGATCTGACAGGCCACCGGCCTGTCATTCAACACCGCGGACCCCTCAAGGGGAAGGCTTTGGGGGGTGCGCCCTCGGGGGGAAGGCTGACGGGGTGCAGGGGGAGAAAAAAGGAAGCACCCGGGCGGGTGCTTCCCTGTATGTTATTCGATGGCGATGATGTAGTAGTACACCGGCTGGCCGCCGGGAAGGGCGGCGACCTCGGCGTCGGGGCAGATCGTCTCGAACACCTCGGCGGCGCGGGCGGCATCATCCTCGGTGACACCCTGGCCGGAGTAGACGGTGACGAACTCGGCGTTCTTATCAGCGGCTACGTGAGCCAGCTTATCCAGCAGCACGTCCAGGCTGCGGTCGGTGCCCAGGAGCTTGCCGTCGCACAGGGCCAGATAGTCGCCCTCGTTGATGGCGAAGCCGTCGAAGTCGGAGTTGCGGGCGGCGTAGGTGATCTGGGCGGTGGTGACATTGGCGGCGGCCTCGGTCATGGCGGCCAGAATGGCCTGGGGATCGTCGTTGTCCGGGTCCACGGCCATCATGGCAGAGATGCCCTGGGGCACGGTGGCGGTGGGCACCACGATGACCTGCTTTTCCGTCAGGCCCACGCACTGCTGGGCGGCCATGATGATATTCTTATTGTTGGGCAGGATGAACACGATCTCGCTGGGGGTGCGGTTGACCTCCTGCAGGATGGCCTCGGTGGAGGGGTTCATGGTCTGCCCGCCGGAGACGATGCGGTCCACGGTCAGGTCGCGGAACACGGCCTCGAGACCCTCGCCGGCGCAGACGGCCAGGAAGCCGTAGCGCTTTTCCGGCGCGGCCACAGCGGTCTCGCCGCGCTCCAGCTCGGCCTCGACGGCGTCCAGATCGTCGGTGGACTGGGCCTTCTTGCCGGCGGCCAGGTCGGCGGCCTGGGTACGCATATTCTCGATCTTGGCCAGCTCCAGCGTGCCGTATTTCTGGGCCTCGTTCAGGGCGTCGCCGGGGGTGTCGGTGTGGACGTGGACCTTGAAGGCCTCGTCATCCTCGCCGATGACCAGGCTGTCGCCGATGTTGTTCAGATAGGCACGCAGGCCGTCCAGGGGCTTGTCGGAGGTCTTGCGGACGATGAACACGGTGTCGAAGGCGAAGGTAATGTCCTCGTCGCCGATGGCGGCGAAGTCCGCCTTCTCCTCGGCGGTATCGGCTACCTCAGGCACGGGCTCACCCCGCAGGGCGCGGAGCATACCCTCCAGAATGATGAGGTAGCCCTTGCCGCCGGCGTCCACCACGCCGGCCTTTTTCAGCACGGGGTTCATCTCGATGGTCTCCGCCAGGGTGGTATAGCCGGTCTTGATGGCCTCGTCCAGTACGAACTCGGCGTCGTTCTTCTCGCCGGCGGCCTCCAGCGCACGCTGGGCGGCCAGGCGGGAGACGGTGAGGACCGTGCCCTCGGCGGGCTTCATCACCGCGCCGTAGGCAGTGGAAACGCCCTCCTGCATGGCCTCGGCCAGCAGGGCGCCGTCGGCGGTGTCGTGGCCCTTGAGGACCTTGCTCATGCCGCGGAACAGCAGGGACAAAATGACGCCGGAGTTGCCCCGGGCGCCCCGGAGCAGGCCGGAGGCCGTCAGCTTGGCGGCCTCGTCCACGGTGGCGGGCTCGGCCTTGCGGAGCTCGTTCACCGCCGTCTGGATGGTCAGGGACATATTGGTGCCGGTGTCGCCGTCGGGCACCGGAAATACGTTCAGGTCATTGATGGCCTGTTTCTGCGCGGTGATGCAGGCGGCGCCGAAGGCGACCATCTGCTTGAAGGCGCCGCCGCTGATCTTATCTGTCATGTCTGTTCTCCTTCCGGGCGCGTCACACGGTGACGGAATCCACGCAGACATTCACCGCTTTGACGGTGACGCCGGTGTTGAGGTTGACCACATACTTGACCTCGCCCATAATGGATCGGCAGACTGTGGCGATGTTGACGCCGTTTTCCACGACGATGTGCAGCTCGATGGACACGGTGCCGTCATCATTGTATGTGACCTTGACACCCTTGCTCATGGCCTCGGGCCGCAGGAGATGCACCAGCCCGTCAGTCATGCTGCGCTGGGCCATGCCCTTGACGCCGAAGCAGTTGGTGGCGGCCGCGCCGGTGATGGTGGTGAACACGGCGTCGCTGATGGTGATCTCGCCGTTTTCGGTGGGGACTTTTATCATAGCGGACTTCCTTTCTGCGGAAATGGCATAATAACACACGATAATATGGAGTATTATATACTACTTTCTCCGGGATTACAATAGAGATTTTACCGGGGCGGCATATGGGCAGGTTTCCCGCGCGGCTTTGGAGGCGCGGCGAAGAAAGGGAGCGCCCCGCGGGGCGCTCCCTTGTGCGTTACTGCTTGTAGGGCACGTGCCAGATGGTGTCGGCGTACTGGGAGATGGCCCGGTCGGCAGCGAAGACGCCGCTGCGGGCGATGTTGGTGAGGCTCATGCGGTTCCACGTCTCCCGGTCGCGGTAGGTGTGGCGCATCCGGGATTCGGCCTCGCAGTAGGCGGCGAAGTCGGCCAGGACCATGTACTGGTCCGCCTGACCGTCCATGCCGGTGACCAGCCGCTGGAACAGGTCCTCGTAGGTAACGCCGTCCCGGAAGCCTACCTTCAGCTGGTCCAGCACGCGGCGCAGCACCGGGTCGCGCTGGTAGAGCAGGTTGGGGTCGTAGGTGTGGCGCAGGTGCTCCACCTCATCGGCATGAAGGCCGAAGAGGAACATATTGTCGTCGCCCAGCAGGTCGTGCATTTCCACGTTGGCACCGTCCAGGGTGCCGACGGTCAGCGCGCCGTTCATCATAAACTTCATGTTGCCGGTGCCGCTGGCCTCCTTGCCGGCGGTGGAGATCTGCTGACTGACCTCGCTGGCGGGCATGAGGACCTCGGCCAGGGAGACGCGGTAGTTCTCCAGGAACACCACCTGGAGCCGATCTTTGCACAGCGGGTCGCTGTTGATCTGGTCGGCCAGGGAGTTGATGAGGTGGATGATGCGCTTGGCCACGGCGTAGCCCGGGGCGGCCTTGGCGCCGAACAGGAACGTCTGGGGCGGGAGGTCCAGGCTGGGGTCATCCTGCAGGCGCTGGTACAGGTAGATGATCTGCAGGGCGTTCAGCAGCTGGCGCTTGTACTCGTGCAGGCGCTTTACCTGCACATCGAAGATGGCGTCGGTGTTCAGCACCACACCCTGGTGCTTCCTGGCGAAGGCAGCAAAGGCAAGCTTGTTCTGATGCTTGATGTCCTCCAGACGCTGAAGGACCGCCTTGTCACCGGCGTAGGCCTCCAGCTTTTTCAGTTCCTGCGGATGGGTGAGATAGCCCTCGCCGATCAGGTCACGGAGCAGTCCGTCCAGACCGGGGTTGATCTGGGGCACCCAGCGGCGGTGGTCGATGCCGTTGGTGACGTTCTTGAACTTGTCTGGCATCATCTGGCAGGCGTCCTTGAACAGGTCCTTCCGCAAAATCTCGGAGTGCAGGGCGCTGACGCCGTTGACGGCCATGCTGCCGGCGATGCACAGGTTGGCCATGCGGACGCCGCCGTCCCAGATAATGGCCAGCTTGGCGGTCTTGGCGGGATCGTGGAAGAAGTCCTCCACCTGCTGCTGCCAGCGGCGGGAGATCTCCTGCAATATCTGCCACACGCGGGGCAGCAGCGTTTCGAACAGCTGCTGCGGCCAGACCTCAAGGGCCTCGGAAAGCACGGTGTGATTGGTGTAGGCCACGCAGTGGGTGGTGATGTGCCAGGCCTCGTCCCAGCCCATGCCGGCATCGTCGATGAGGATACGCATCAGCTCCGGGATCACCAGCGTGGGGTGGGTATCGTTGATCTGGATGACATTCTTCTCATGGAAGTTCCTGAGGGTACCGTACTGCTGGATGTGCTTGCGGGTGATGGACTGAATGGTGGCGGACACGAAGAAATACTGCTGCTTCAGCCGCAGGGACTTGCCCTCGTAGTGGTTGTCCTCGGGGTAGAGCACCTGACTGATGGCGTCAGCCATAGCGCGCTCCTCGGCGGCATGGAGGTACTGGCCCTCGCTGAAGAGCTTCATGTCGATGGGCTTGGGGCTGCGGGCCTGCCACAGACGCAGGGTGTTCACATGGTCGGTGTCGTAGCCGGCGATCTCCATGTCGCAGGGGATGGCCAGCACACGGGTGTAGTCCTCATGGACCACCATCAGGTGGTTGTTGTCCCAGCGGGTGCGGACCTTGCCGCCGAAGCGGACCTCCTCGGCCTCCTGCAGCTTGGGCAGCAGCCACGCGTCGCCCAGCTGCATCCAGTCGTCGGGCAGCTCCACCTGCTGGCCCTCCACGATCTTCTGCTTGAAAATGCCCAGCTCATAGCAGATGGAGTAGCCCGTCGCCGGGATCTCCAGGGTGGTCATGCTGTCCAGATAGCAGGCGGCCAGGCGGCCCAGACCGCCGTTGCCAAGACCGGCGTCCGGCTCCATGTCGAAGATGTCCGCCGCTTTGAAGCCCAGCTCGCCGATGGCGGCGGTCAGGGGCTCCAGCAGCGCCAGATTGAAGGCGTTTTTCATCAGGCTGCGGCCCATCAGGAACTCCAGCGACAGGTAGTGGACCTTGCGCTTTTCCTCGTGAGCCGTCTCCTCGCGGGTCTGTACGCCGTGCTCGGCCATGATGTCCCGCAGGACCATGGCGCAGGCCTTCATCATCTCGCCGTCGGTGGCCTGCTGCTCGGTGCAGCCGTAGTTGAGGCGCAGCTTCTGCACGATGGCCTCTTTCAGGGTCTCTTTGTTGTAGGTCATATCGGGTAACTCCTCCTTGGGTCAAAGATTCTCATAAATGTGCCGGTAGGCCGCCGCACTGCGGCCCCAGCTGAAGTCCGCGGTCATGCCACGGTATCGAACGGTGTCGAAGCCTGTCCGGTCGCCCCGGTACAGGCCGGTGGCCTGACCGATGACGGAGAGCATGGCCCCGGCGTCATAGTCGCCGAACAGGTAGCCGGTGCCGTCCTCCTGCCCCACCTGGCAGGAGCGCACGGTGTCCGCCAGACCGCCGGTGCTCCGCACGATGGGCACCGCGCCGTAGCGCATGGCGATCATCTGGCTCAGGCCGCAGGGCTCGCTGCGGGAGGGCATCAGGAACAGGTCGGCGGCGGCGTAGACGCGGCGGGACAGATCCTCGGCGTACAGGATCTGGGCTGACACGCGGCCGGGGTACTGCCCGGCTTTCCAGCGGAAGAAATCCTCATACCCCCGGTCACCGGTGCCCAGCACCACGAACTGGCAGCCGGTGGCCATGATGCCGTCCATGGCCTGCTGCACGAGATCAAGCCCCTTGTGGCCCACCAGCCGCGTCACCATGGCGATCAGCGGCGTGTCCGGCTCCTGGGCAAGTCCGAGGGCAGCCTGCAGGGATGCCTTGCACACGGCCTTGCCGGCCGGGTCTGCCGCCGTGTAATGCGCCGGAAGCGCCGGGTCGGACGCCGGGTCGTAGGTGACGGTGTCGATGCCGTTGACCACGCCGTGCATTTTCCAGCCGATGGCGTCCACCACGCTCTCCAGCCCCTCGGCATAGGCCGGGTCATGGAGTTGGGCGGCGTAGGTGGGGCTGACGGTGGTGACGGCGTCTGCCATGAGCATGGCACCCTTCATCAGGTTCACGTCGCCGTCCATGCGGAGGGTGCCGTCGTCATACCAGCCGCGATCCAGACCGAAGAGCTGGTCTACGCTGTCGCTGCCGTAGCGGCCCTGATACTCAATGTTGTGAATGGTGAACACCGTGCGGATATGGCGTATCTCCCACCAGCGGGTGGCCGCGTCCTTGAGATAGATGGGCACCAGCGCCGTCTGCCAGTCGTTGCAGTGGAGGATGTCCGGCATCCAGTCCAGGCTGGGCAGCAGGTCGATGACGGCCTTGCTGAAAAAGGCGAAGCGCTCGCCGTCGTCAAACTCGCCGTACAGGCGGCCGCGGCGGAAGTATTTTTCGTTGTCCACGAAGTACCAGGTCACACCCCGGTCATAGAGGGAGAACAGGCCGCAGTACTCATGCCGCCAGCCCAGGTCCACGTAGATATACCGGCGGAAGGTCATTTTCTCCCGCCACTGGGGGCCGATCTTGTCGTACAGGGGCAGAATGACGGCGGTCTCGACACCCTCCGCCGCCAGGGCGGGGGGGAGGCTGCCGGCCACATCGGCCAGGCCGCCGGTCTTGCAGAAGGGATAGGCCTCGCTGGTCACATACAGCAGCTTCATGGCAGGCTCCTTTCTCTCACACCGTCGCGCCCTTGGCGATGACAATGGGATAGCGCTCGTGGCCCATCAGGGTCACATTCTCGCTGACGGTGACGTATTTGTCGGTGATCACGCCCCGCAGTATGGCACCGCGCTTGACCACCGTGTCCTTGAACAGGATACAGTTTTCCACGCTGGCACCCTTTTCAATACGCACGTTGCGGAACAGCACGCAGTTTTTTACGCTGCCCTGGATGTCGCAGCCGTCGGCGGCCAGGGAGTTGACGCAGCCGCCCTCCGGGTCGATGTAGCTGGAGGGGGAGTCGTTTTCCTTGCCGTATACCGGACGGTCCGGGCAGAACAGGGCGCTGCGGGTGGCGGTATCCAGCAGCTCCATGCTGCGGTCGTAGTAGTTCTGCAGGGTGCTGATGTGGGCGGCGTAGCCGTCGTAGACGTAGCTTTGCAGATGGAGGCGGCTGCTCATGCCCTGAAGGATATCCCGCCGCAGGCTGTAACGGTTGTGGCTCAGGCACTCCGTCACCAGCTGGATGAGCAGCTCGGTCCGCAGGACAAAGATGTTCAGGCAGCGATAGCCCTCCGGCGTGTGCAGGCCGTAGGCCGTGTCGGTGATGCGGCCCCGGGCGTCCAGCCGGAAGTAGGTGTCCTGCCCGTCGCCGGGGACGGCGGTGCAGACGGCGGTGATGTCCGCGCCGGTGTCGATATGGCGGCGGAGCACGTCCTCCAGGGGCGCGTTGATGACCGTGTCGCTGTCGGACAGCACCACGTAGTCCTGACGGATGCTCTTCAGGTAGTTCATCACGCTGCCCAGGGCATCCACGCGGCCGCGGAACTGGCCGTCGCCGCGGTGCTGCTCATTATAGGCGAAGGCCGGCAGCAGCGTCAGACCGCCGAAGTTGCGGCTCAGGTCCCAGCTCTTGCCGCTGCCCAGGTGGTCCAGCAGCGACTGGCACTTGCCGTGCATGATGACGCCCACGTCCGTGACACCGGCGTTCACCATGCTGGAGAGGATAAAGTCGATGATGCGGTAGTCACCGCCGAAGGGGATGGAGCCGTGGACGCGATTTTCGATGAGCTCCCGCAGACCGTTTTCCTTGTCGTAGGAGAAGATGATCCCGTGCATTCCGTTCATGGCCGCACCTCCTTGCCGTTTTCGCCCAGCATCATTTTCGGTTCGATGACCGCGCCGTCCGCCACGGAGGTCCGGGGCCCCAGCACGGCGATGCCCCAGTCCTCAAAGGGGACGCTGCCCGGGGCGCCGCCCACCACGGCGTTTCTGCCTACGCGGCAGCCCTCGCCCACGATGGCGTAGGACACCTTCGCGCCTGCCTCGATGACGGCGCCGGGCATGACCACGGAATAGGACACGGACGCGCCCTCGGCCACGGTGGTGCCCGTGCTGAGGACGGCGTTCTTTACCTCGCCCAGCACGGTGCAGCCCTTGGCCACGGCGCTGTTGCCCACATCGCCCGTTTTACCGATGTAGGTGGGCGGGCAGGTGGGCGTGCGGCCGTAGATGCGCCACTTCTTGTCCAGCAGGTTCAGCCCGGAGCCGGGGGAGAGCATATCCATGTTGGCGTCCCACAGGGAGTCCAGCGTGCCCACGTCCTTCCAGTAGCCCTCGAAGCGGTAGGCGGACATCTTCTCACCGTTTCGCAGCATAGCGGGGATGATGTTTTTTCCGAAGTCGTTGTCGCTGCGGGGGTCAGTCTCATCATCGATGAGGTACTGGCGCAGCTTTTTCCAGGTGAAGATATAGATGCCCATAGAGGCCAGGTTGCTTTTCGGTTCCTTGGGCTTCTCGGCGAACTCGGTGATGTTGTCGTTGCCGTCCACGGCCATGATGCCGAAGCGGCTGGCCTCCTCCCAGGGGACCTCCATGACGGAGATGGTGCAGTCCGCGCCCGTCTCCTTGTGGCGGCGCAGCATCAGGGAGTAGTCCATCTTATAGATGTGGTCGCCGGAGAGCACCAGTACGTACTCCGGGTCGTACAGATCCACGAAGCCGATGTTCTGATAGATGGCGTTGGCGGTGCCCTTGTACCAGACGGCGCCGCCGGCGCTCTGGTAGGGCGGCAGGATATGTACGCCGCCGTTGACACGGTCCAGCTCCCAGGGCTGGCCGCTGCCGATGTAGGTGTTCAGCTCCAGCGGCCGGTACTGGGTCAGCACACCCACGGTGTCGATGCCGGAGTTGGTACAGTTGGACAGGGGAAAGTCAATGATGCGGAATTTGCCGCCGAAGGGCACGGCGGGCTTGGCCATGCTGCCGGTGAGCACGTACAGGCGGCTGCCCTGGCCGCCGGCCAGCAGCATCGCCACACACTCTTTTTTCATCCTTGCGTACCTCCTGTGTTCTGTTTTTTCCGGGGGCGTTTTCCCTCCCGGCGCAGCAGCACCGCGCCCAGGGGCGGGATGGTCAGGGAAAGGGACGTCTCCCGCCCGTGGGAGGGGATCTCGTCCACGTCGATCCGGCTGCCCGCCGGAAGGGCGCAGCCGCTGCCGCCCCAGCAGGCGTCGTCCGTGTTGAACAGCACCTCATACCGCGCCGCTGCCGGCACGCCGAAGCGGTAGTTGTCCCAGGGCACCGGCGCAAAGTTCACCGCGCAGATCAGCTCGTGGCCCCTGCGGTCCCGCCGCAGAAACACCAGCACGTTGTTGTGGTTATCATCGGCCACCAGCCATGTAAAGCCGTCCCAGTCCCGGTCGTTTTCCCACAGGCACCGGTTGCGCTCATACAGCCGGTTCAGCTGCCGCAGGCACTCATGGCTGGCCCGGCAGGCGGGATCGTCCAGCAGATACCAGTCCAGCTGGCCGCGGAAGTCCCACTCGTGCCACTGGGGCAGCTCGCTGCCCATGAACAGCAGCTTTTTGCCGGGGTGGCACAGCATATAGGCCCAGAAACTCCTTACACCGGCCAGCTGCCGCCAGTCGTCGCCGGGCATCTTGCCCCGGAGAGAGCCCTTCATGTGGACCACCTCGTCGTGGGACAGGGGCAGGACGTAGTTTTCCGAGAAGGCGTAGACCATGGAGAACGTCACGTCCCGGTGGTGGAACTGGCGGAAGTAGGGGTCCATCTTCAGATAGTGGCACAGGTCGTTCATCCAGCCCATGTTCCACTTCAGGTTGAAGCCCAGACCGCCCTGCTCCGGCGGATAGGTGACCAGCGGCCACGCGGTGGACTCCTCCGCCACCATCAGCGCCGCCGGGTCGGCGGCAAAGGCCGCCCGGTTCAGCTCGCGCAGGAAGTCGATGGCCTCCAGGTTCTCCCGGCCGCCGTCCTTGTTGGGACGCCACGCGCCGCCCTGCCGGTCATAGTCCAGATACAGCATGGACGCCACCGCGTCCACCCGCAGCCCGTCGATGTGGTATTCCTTCAACCAGTAGACGGCGGAGGACAGCAGGAATTCCCGGACCTCCGGCTTGCCGAAGTCGAATACACGGGTGCCCCAGCCGGCGTGCTCCCATTTCAGGGGGTCGCCGTACTCGTAGAGGCAGGTGCCGTCAAATTCGATAAGCCCGTGGCTGTCCTTACAGAAGTGGGCGGGCACCCAGTCCAGTATCACGCCCAGCCCCGCCCGGTGCAGGGCATCCACCAGGGCCATGAAGTCGTGGGGCGTGCCGTAGCGGCTGGTGGGGGCGAAGTAGCCGGTGCACTGGTAGCCCCAGCTGTCGTCCAGGGGGTATTCCGTCACCGGCAGCAGCTCTACGAAGTTGTAGCCCATGGCCTTTACATAGGAGGGCAGCTCCTTTGCCAGCTCCACATAGCTCAGGGGAGAGTCGTCCTCGTGGCGCTTCCACGAGCCCAGATGCACCTCGTAGATCAGCAGCTCGCCGTTCACCGGCGGCTTTTCCAGCCGCTGCCGCCGCCAGTCATCGTCCCGCCACCGGTATCCGGACAGGTCGTAGACCTTGCTGTCTGTCCCGGGACGGGTGGCCGCGTGGAAGGCACAGGGATCGGCCTTCCACACCACCCGGCCGTCCGCGCCGGTGACCACATATTTGTAGGCGTCGTAGACCTTGGCGTTCTCCGCCGCCGTCTCCCACACGCCGGTATCCAGCCGGGCCATGGGCCGGGGCTGCCAGCCGTTGAAGTCCCCGGCCAGCGCCACGGCGCGGGCGTTGGGCGCCCACACGCGGAAGGTGAAGCCCTGCTCCGCCGGGTGTGCGCCGAGGTAGGTGTAGATGTCGTGGGCCGGGTGCCGCGTCATGTGCTCAGCTCCTTTTCTTTCACGCTGCTCGTCTGCTCTATGGTAGCACGCCTGTTCCGTCAAAGGACGCGAAACAGGTCGCTGGTAACGTTACCGACATTGTACCCCATTTTTCCCGTCCCGTCAACAAACAAGGCGGTTTTTGTGCCGCGGCGGGGGCGGAAAAGGGCCGCAAGCACAAAAGGGAAACGCAGGCGCGCTGCGTTTCCCTTTTCGTTTACTCATCCCGCTGCTGCACGGCGCTGCTGCCGTTCAGGCCGAAGTCGTCCGCCACGCTGGCGGTGTCCCGGCGCAGCATGGTCTCCATCACCCGGATATCGCTGTCGATATCCATGGCATCGGTGCGGTACAGCTCGTCCAGCTGGTGCTCGAAGCCCGCCACGATGCTGTCCATGGTCTTTTCGATCTTGGCCTTGGCCTGGCTCAGGTTCTCGCCGCTGACGCCGGCCTCCTCGAAGCTGGCGTAGTTTTCCAGCAGCTTCAGGGTGGTGGGCAGGTAGTAGTTCAGGAACGTGCCGGCGGCGTCACGCTTGGCCTCGTCCTCTTCAATGAGTTTGAAAATACGGCCGGACACCTGCTCCATGCGGTCCAGCTTGGCGCTGATGGCCTCGTCGGCGATGCGGTCGTTCAGCTCGCGGATCTGGGCCAGGATGGCGGCGTAGCCCGCCGGCGCGGGCGCGGTCTGTGCGGGCTGACCCTGCTCCGCCTTGGCGCGGTGGGCGGCATCAAAGTACGCCGTGGCGGCGGCCTGGGACTTGAAGAGCATACCGCTGCCCATGTCGATATAGGCCTCGTCACCCCAGAGGCCCTTTTCCAGCATCAGGTTCACGTCCTTCTCCACCCGGCGGCGGGACACGTCGGCGGCCCGGGCCAGATAGTCCAGGGGCACGGCCTGCTTCTGCCCGACGGTGCGGAGGTAGGTGGCAAAGCGCCGCTGGCGGCGCTTCATGGCGCCGCTGCCCAGCAGCAGGGACGCGCCGCCGGCCATCATGCCCAGGGGATAGAACAGCTGCCGCAGCAGGTCCATCCATTCATGCCATTTGATGGCGTAGCGCAGTTCAAAGTAGTCCACCTGCTGCACCAGGAAAAACACGCCCAGAATACCCAGCACCGCGCCGATGATCTTCATGGTTTTGGCGCCCTTGTCGGAGTAGTTCGGCGTCTCTGTGACCTTGCGGACGGTGTTCTTCGCCGCGGAGGCGCGCGCCTGCGCGGGCTTCGCCTCGGCGCTGCCCGCCGCCGTCCGCTGCCACGCATCCCGCGCCTGCTGGCGCATTTTCCTGCCGCCGCCCTCGCTGAGCTTGCTCAGCAGCAGGATCAGGCCCACAGGCCAGGCCACGGCAAACATCACCGCGATGAATATCCACGAACCCAGGTCGTTATTGTTCTTTTTCGGCGGCTTCGGCTGAAGACCGTTGTTCTCGTCGTATTCGTAGCTCATGCTTCCCCTTCTCCCTTTCCCCGCAGCTTTCGCTTGTTGCCCTTTTCGTCCACGATATAGGTATTCTCCAGCACGCTGCGGGCATTGGCCATTACCGCGTTCAGGTACTCCTGCCGCAGTGCAGCGCGCTCCTCGATCTCCGCGTCTGTCAGCCCCTCGGCCTTGGCCTTGCGGGCCAGCTCGTTGATGCGTGCTATCTTCTTCTCGTCCATAGCTGTTTCTCCCTTATATGTATCGCCGTATGGTCACCGGCAGGCGGCCCTTTTTCGTGGGAGCGCCCACGCTGTCCAATACGCATTTTCCCAGACCGCGGCAGGTGATGGTATCCCCCGCCGACACGGGCTTGTCCGGCTTCACACAGGTGGCGTAGTTCACCTGTACGGACCCCTTTTCCACGGCCTCCGCTGCCCGGCCCCGGCTGAGAGAAAATCCCGCCGCCAGCACGTTGTCCAGCCGCAGGGAGGAGACGGTGTCCCGCAGTTCCTTCACCGCCGCATGGGGGACCGCCAGCGCCGAAAGCGGCAGCGGCGTTACGGTGAGCTTTTCCCGGCCGGCGCTGTCCCAGTTCTGCAGCAGGAAATCCGTCATGGACGGGTCCAGCAGCACCTGACAGCCGCCCTTTTCCACAAGTATATCGCCTATCTTCTCCCGGGTCAATCCCAGAGCCATCAAACTGCCCAAAAAATCCCGGTGGGTCAGGTCGCCGCCGCTGCGGCACGCGGCCCGCACCGCCGCGACCTGGTCGTCAGGCGTCTCCAGCCAGTCCGGCAGGAACACCAGCCGCCGGCGCTCCGCGCCGTCATAGCCGCCCCAGAAAATGCCGGACTCCCGCGCGCCCAGCAGCACCAGAAAGCCCTGCGCTGCAGCCTGCTCCGCAGGGGAGAGAAAGCCTGTGGCCGTGGGAATGTTCCGCGTGCGGCACTGCTCGCACTTATCCCACACGCGGCTCAGCAGCAGCCGTTCCTCCGGGCTGTGGGCGGCTCTGTCCAGCAGTTCACGTCTGTCCATGTTATGCCCCCAAATTCTGCGTGCGGTACAGTGTGGCGTACACGCCGTTCTTCGCCAGGAGTTCCTGGTGGGAGCCCTGTTCGGCGACGACACCGTCCTGTATCACCAGTATCCGGTCGGCCGAACGAATGGTGGACAGCCGGTGGGCGATGATCAGTGTCGTGCGGCCTCGGGCCAAACGGTCAAAGGCGCCCTGGATGCGGGCTTCCGTCACGCTGTCCAGCGCGGAGGTGGCCTCATCCAGTATCAGAATGGGCGGGGCCTTCAGAAACACCCGGGCGATGGCCACCCGCTGCTTCTGCCCGCCGGAGAGCAGCGCGCCCCGCTCACCCACATAGGTGTCGAACCCGTCGGGCATGGCGCAGATATCGTCGTAGATCTCCGCCTGCCGCGCCGCCTGCTCTACCTCGGCGTCGGTGGCGTCGGGGCGGCCGTAGCGAATATTCTCGCGGATGGTGTCGGCAAACAGGAACACGTCCTGCTGCACGATGCCGATGGCCCGGCGCAGGGAGCGCTGTGTGACGGCGCGGACATCGCGGCCGTCGATGGTGATACTGCCGCTGTCCACATCGTAGAACCGGGGCAGCAGCTGGCACAGGGTGGTCTTGCCGCCGCCGGAGGGCCCCACCAGGGCCACCGTCTCGCCGGCGGGGATGTGCAGCGTCACGTTGTGCAGCACCTCGGCCTTTTCGCCGTAGGCGAAGGAGACATCGTTCACGTCCACGCGGCCCTGTACATGTTCGAGGGGCCGCGCGTCCGGCGCGTCCTGGATGGACGGCTCGGTGGCCATCAGCTCAATGAAGCGGTGCAGGCCCGCGAAGCCGTTGGAGAACATCTCGGCGAAGTTGGCCAGCTTGCGGATGGGACTGACGAAGGCGGTGACGTATAGGGAGAAGGTGATCAGATCCACATAGTCCATTTTCTCCCCCATGATGAGCCAGCCGCCCACGGCGATCACCGCCACCGGCAATATGCCGGTGCAGAACTCCATCACCGCGTTGAAGCGGCCCATCTCCTTGTGAAAGCCACGCTTGGCGGTCTTGAACACCTCGTTGACCTCGTCGAACCGCTGCTGCTGTGCTTCTTCGTTGGCAAAGGCCTTAGTGGTCCGCACGCCGGACAGGCCGGACTCGATGGCGGCGTTGATGGTGCCGGTCTTGACCTTGGCAGCCCGGGAGGCGGCGCTCATCTGCCGGCGGCGGCGCAGGGCCATGGTCAACAGGACAGGCAGCAGCACCAGCAGTACCAGCGCCAGCTCCCAGCGCAGGGTGAACATCACCGCCAGCGCGCCCACGATGGTCACCAGGGAGATGAACAGATCCTCCGGCCCGTGGTGGGCCAGCTCCGTCAGTTCAAACAGGTCACTGGTCAGGCGGCTCATCAGCTGACCGGTGCGGTTGCGGTCGTAGAAGTCGAAGCCCAGCTCCTGAATGTGGCGGTACAGATCGCGGCGGATATCCGCCTCCACGCGGATGCCGAAGGTGTGGCCCCAGTAGGCCACCACGAAGTACAGCGCCGAGCGCAGCACATAGGCGGCCACCACCACCGCCATGACGATGAAGAATACCCGGAACTGCCGCTGGGGCAGCCAGGTATACATGGCGGCGCGGGACACCAGCGGGAACGCCAGGTCGATGCAGGCGATGAGGAACGCGCAGGACAGGTCCAGGGCGAAGAGCCGCCGGTGGGGTTTGAAGTAGGAGAGGAATATCCGCAGGGGGCTGCGGGTCTGATAATCTTTCGTGGTCATGCTATGCCTCGCTTGGTGTTTTTTTGAACATATAGTATAGCACATCGGCACGGCGTTCGCAATAGCACGCAGCGCCCCGGCTTGCGTGTCGGGGCGCTGCGTGTTATAATTGGGCCATGACCTGGCCGATAGGGCCGTCGATGGTGACGGCGGCGCCAAGACCGCTGCCGGCCCCGCCCTTGTTGATGACCGCCAGCTTATGGCCGCGGTAGTACTGTATCAGCCCGGCGGCGGGATAGACCACCAGCGACGTGCCGCCGATGATGAGCACGTCTGCCTGCCGGATATAGTGGATGGCGCGGGCCATCACGTCCTCATCCAGGGACTCCTCATACAGCACCACGTCCGGCTTAATGATGCCGCCGCAGGTGCAGCGGGGAATGCCGCGGCTCTCCGCGATGCGCTCCACACCGTAGAATTTCCCGCAGCGGGTACAGCGGTTCCGCAGCACGCTGCCGTGGAGCTCAAGGACCTCCTGGCTGCCGGCCTTCTGGTGCAGGCCGTCGATGTTCTGGGTGATGACGGCCTTCAGCTTCCCCTGCCGCTCCCATTCCGCCAGCTTGCGGTGGGCGGCGTTGGGCTGGGCGTCCAGGGCCAGCATTTTGGCCCGGTAGAAGTCGTAGAATTCCTCGGTGTGCGTCTCGTAAAATGTGTGGCTGAGCATGGTTTCCGGCGGGTATTTGAATTTCTGGTGATACAGGCCGTCCACACTGCGGAAGTCTGGTATCCCGGACTCGGTGGATACGCCGGCGCCGCCGAAAAACACGATGTTGTCACTGGCGTCTGTCAGTTCTTTCAGTCTGCGGATGGTGTCGTCCATACTGTCCCTCCATTTCTTTTGTAAGGAGCATACGCTATGAATATTCAGATCTTCGGAAAAAGCAAGTCCTTCGACACGAAAAAGGCGGAGCGCTGGTTCAAGGAGCGCCGCATCAAGTACCAGTACATCGACCTTGTGAGCAAGGGTGTATCGCCGGGGGAGTACCGTTCCATCCGGGCGGCCGTGGGCAGCTTCGACGCGCTGGTGGACAAGGACTGCCGGGCGTATGAGGCGCTGTACATGGCCTACATCACGCCTCAGGCGGCGGAGGAAAAGCTGCTGGAATACCCGGAGCTGTTCGCCGCACCCATTGTCCGCAACGGGAAGCAGGCCACCGTGGGCTATTGCCCGGAGATATGGCAGACGTGGGAATAGGAATAAGGGCTCTCATCCGTGCGCCGCAGGCGCACGGTTTTTTTCGGGCAGCACCGCGGCTTTCACTGTGCGGTGTTGCCCTTAGTCCGTGTAGCTGTGCTCCACCGTGACCACGGCGTAGTAATTGCCGTCCATGGCGCGCACCCGGTCGCGGATGGCCTGCGCCGCCTGCGCCGGGGTCATGGTGCTGGAAAAGGGCAGCACCGCGTCGAAGATCAGGTTATCGTGTGTGGTGCCCCGCACCACCCGGAAGTCGTGGATGGTCAGGGACGGCTCCACCTGCTTCACCAGCTCCGCCACCTGCTCCCGCAGGCGGGCGATGGACGCGTCGTCCGTGTCCACGGGATCCATGTGGATGACGGCGTGGCAGTGGAGCTTCTCCATCAGTTCCTTTTCAATATTGTCGATCACATCGTGCATGGCCATGATGTCCCCGTGGGCGGGGACCTCCGCGTGGAGGGTGATCATCAGACGGCCGGGGCCGTAGTCGTGGACCACCAGATCGTGTACGCCCAGCACTGTGTCATTGGAGAGGACGATATCCCGTATCTGCTGCACCAGCGCCGGGTCGGGCGCCTGCCCCAGCAGGGGGGACAGGGTCTCTTTTGCGGCCTTGTAGGCGGAGAACAGGATGAACAGCGCCACCACCAGGCCCACATAGCCGTCCACCGCCAGACCGGTCCATTTGCTGATGAGCATGGCAAGGAGCACCGCCAGGGTGGAGACGGTGTCGGAAAGGCTGTCCGTGGCGGTGGCCTCCATGGCGGCGGACTTGATCTTCCGGCCGACGGCCCGGTTGTACAGCCACATATAGACCTTCACGCACACGGAGGCGGCCATGATGGCGATAGCCATCAGGGAAAAGGTGACGGCCTCCGGATGGAGGATCTTGTCAAAGGAGGACTTGGCCAGCTCCACGCCCATCAGCAGGATCAGACCCGCTACGATCAGGCCGGATATGTACTCGATGCGGCCGTGGCCAAAGGGGTGGTCGGTGTCCGGCTTTTTGCCCGCCAGACGGAAGCCCAGCAGCGTCACCGCCGAGGAGCCGGCGTCGGACAGGTTGTTGAAGGCGTCCGCCGTGACGGCGATGGAACCGGACAGCCGTCCGGCGAAGAATTTGCCGATGAACAGCAGAATATTCAGTGCGATGCCCACAGCGCCGCACAGGGTGCCGTAGGCGCGGCGGACGGCGGGGGAGGACACGTTGTCCCGGTCAGGAATGAACCAGCGGCTCAGCAATCGTATCATAGCAGTCGTCTCCTTTCGGCGGGTAGACCCGGCGCTTTGTCAGCCAATAGCACAGAGGGATGGCGTACAGCAGTATCTCGTAGGGGATGGCGGACATGTCCGCGCCCAGCATGGCCAGCGGGATGGACACGGAGATGTTCCAGGGGATCAGCGGCGAGAGGACGATGCCGGAGTTCTCGATGTCAAGGGCCATCTCGCCCCTGCCGTGGCCGCGCTTGGTGTAGTCGTCCTCCAGCAGCTGGTTGCACACCACCGCGCAGGTGGACTGGTTGCAGAACACCATGCTGCACACCACGGAGATCGCCGCGCAGGCGGGGAACCGCCCGGCTCTCCGGGCCAGGCGCTGGGCCAGATGCGCCGCGCCGTTCAGCACGCCCATGCCGCCCAGCAGCCCGGCGTACAGCCCGGCGCTGACGGCCATGATGGTGGCCGAGACCATGGACATCATGCCGCCGCCGGAGAGCACGTCGTGCAGCGCGCCGGGGGCGGGGAGGTAGCCCAGCACCGCATCCCGCAGGGTGGGCAGCAGAGCGCGGCCCTGGGCGAACACCGTCACCAGCAGCGCCGTCAGCGCACTGACGGCCATGGTGGGCCGGATGGGGACCTTGCACAGCGGCAGGATCAGGATCAGCAGCGCCGGGATGGCCGTCCACCAGCTGAGGCTGAAGGTGCCGGACAGCTGGTCCAGCACACCGCTGTCCACCATGGCCAGCGGGTGCGTTACGGACAGGGCGGCGTAGGCCGCGAGGCTGACCAGATAGGGCAGCCAGCCGGTGCGGTGCATCATGTGCAGGTTGTCATAGAGCTTGGTATCGGTGGCGGCGGCCACCAGCGTGGCGCTGGAGGAGGCCGGCGAGCAGCGGTCGCCGAAGTAGGCGCCGGCCACGATGGTCCCCGCCGTGATGGCCACGCTGACGCCGCCGGAGCGGGCCAAGGCCATCAGGATCACGCCCAGGGTGCCCACCACGCCGAAGGACGTGCCCAGGGCGTAGGAGATGAAGCTGGTCAGCAGGAACGTCACCAGCAGGAACAGCTGCGGCGTGATGATGCGCAGCCCGTGATAGATGAAGAAGGCGATGGTCCCGGCGCTGCGCCACAGGGCGGTGATGGCGCCGATGAGCATGTAGATCACGATCACGCAGCACATTTTGCGGCCCTGCTCCCAGGCGGCGTCCCACATGGCCCGCACGGTCATCCCGCGGCGCAGGCCCAGGGCGGCGAAGGCTGCTATGCCCACCCATATCGCAAGGATCAGGGACTGGCCCCAAAGGATGCAGAGACCCACTGCGGCCAGAAACAGCAGAAAACAGAAGACAGCGCCCATGTTACCTCCCCGGGATGGTCAGCGTCATGCGGCAGCACAGATCATCCAGGTCGCTGTCGGTGGCGGCGGGAAGGCGCAGGCGTCCCCCGCATTTGGCACAGGTCAGGTCCACCGCGCCGCGGCGCACCTGCATGGTGTATTCGTGGCTGCCGCAGGCGCAGGCGATACCGCCCCGGGCGGCGATATCCTTCAGCTCGGACAGCACCTCATACATGATGACGTTGTCGGTGAAGGCCTCATCGGGGGACGATTTTTCCTTGGCCACCCGCAGGGCCAGACCCTCCATGGCCTTTCGCACCTGGGCCTCCTCACCGATGTAGCAGCACAGCTCCTGTTTTACCGGACAGGCCAGGCCGATGCCCCGGCCGTGCAGCAGCGCACCGGCGTCGCACTCCGCCTGGTGGTGCCCGCCGCACACGCCGCAGGGCACCTGGAGCCGGAAGCGCAGGCCGTCCGTCTCGGCGGTCAGAGCTTCTTTGCCGCATTCACATTCCATCCGCGCCGCGGCGGCGTTCAGGGCGAAAACGCTGCGGCTGTGCAGCACGGCCTTGCCGCAGGCCGGACAGATATATCCAAAGCTACGCATTTCTTCCATGACATACGCTCCTTTGTCAACCAAAAGTCACAACAAGTTCCTGTATTATATACCATTTATTCGCTGTTTTCCAGTATTGCGGGAAAAAGAGTTTTACATTATAATGGCGCCGTTATCCCACGCTTCAAAGGATGTGATACCGTGCAGAACAGAAGCTTTGCCGCGGCGGTGAAGGCGGCGTTTCCCCATACCATCCCCATTATGACCGGCTATCTGGCCGTAGGCATGGCCTACGGCGTGCTGATGGCCTCCAAGGGTTACGGCTTTCTGTGGGCGGGCTTTGTCAGTGCCTTTGCCTTCTGCGGCAGTATGCAGTATGTGGCGATCACGCTGCTGACCACGGCCTTCGACCCCCTGCAGGCCTTTGTGCTGAGTCTGATGGTCAACGCACGGCACCTGTTTTTCTCGCTGGCGCTGCTGCCCAAGTATCGGGGACTGGGCAGGCTGCGGTATTTTATGATCTATACCCTTAGCGATGAGAACTTCTCCCTGTCCTCCTCGGTGGAGCCGCCGGAGGATACGGACCCCACGCTGTTCTACTTTGCCATGAGCTTTTTGACCTGGCTGTACTGGGTGGCGTTCTCCATGCTGGGTGGCCTGCTGGGCGGGCTGATCACCTTTGACATCACCGGCATCGACTTTGCCCTGACGGCGCTGTTCGTGGTGCTGTTCATCGAGCAGGTCGTCAAGAAAGAGAACCGTGCCCCCGGCGCTGCCGGTCTGGTGTGCGCTGTGGCGGGTCTGGCCGTTTTCGGCGCGGACAACATGGTCATCCCGGCCATGGTGCTGACCCTGGCGGTCCTGCTGCTGGGAAGGAGGAAGCTATGCGCCTAGACACGATACATTCCCTGATCATCGTGGCGATGGTGGCGCTGGCCACCCAGATCACCCGATGGACGCCGTTCCTGCTGTTCTCTGGGGACAAGAAGCTGCCGAAGGTGGTGGAGGACCTTGGCAGGCTGCTGCCGCCGGCCATGATGGGCCTGCTGGTGGTGTATAGCCTGCGCAGCACCGACCTTCTGGGCGGCAGCCACGGCATTCCGGAGGCCATCGCCGTGGCGGTGACAGCCGGGCTGCACCTGTGGCGGCGGAACACGCTGCTGTCCATCCTGGCGGGCACCGCCTGCTATATGCTGCTGGTACAGCTGGTGTTTTGAAGATCTGTGAAAGCGCCGTCCCGCGGGACGGCGCTTTCATATTTTCCCGTAAACAGCGCACACTACGGTCAATGCTATGTTTGCGAGGTGCGTATCATGGACGTAAAACGCTTGAGCCGGCAGACCTGCCGGTTTTTGCAGCCGCCGGGAGTGGTCAGCTTTGCGGCGGTGGCGGGAAAGCTGGAGGGCGAGGGGCCGCTGGGCGGCTGCTTCGACGCTGTGGGGACGGACGCCTTCTGTGGGAAAAAGACCTGGGAACAGGGCGAGGCACAGATGCAGGCGGATGCCCTGCGTCTGGCCCTGCAAAAGGGCGGGTTGGCGGCGGAGGACGTGGACTGCGCCTTCGCCGGGGATCTGCTGAACCAGAACATTGGGGCCACATTTGCCCTGCGGGATTTCAATATTCCCTTCTATGGGGTATATGGGGCCTGCTCTACTATGGGGGAGACACTGTCGCTGGCCGCTATGGCCGTGGCCTCCGGCGCGGTCCGTATGGCGGCGGCGCAGACCTCCTCCCACTTCTGCACGGCGGAGAGGCAGTATCGGATGCCTCTGCCCTACGGCAGCCAGCGTTCTCCTACTGCCCAGTGGACGGCCACGGCGGCGGGGTGCTGCATTCTGGGGGCCCAGGCGGAGGGACCGTATATCACCCATGTGACCCGGGGACGCATCGTGGATCTGGGTGTGACGGACATGACCAACATGGGCGCGGCCATGGCGCCGGCGGCCTTCGACACCCTGCAGGCAGTGTTCCGGGACACCGGCACCGTACCCGGGGACTATGACCTGATCCTCACCGGCGACCTGGGCGATGTGGGCAGCCGCATCGTGCTGGAGCTGTTCGCCCGGGAAGGCGTGACGCTGGAGAATTACACCGACTGCGGACTGGTGCTCTATGACCGGAAGAGACAGGATATGCACGCCGGCGGCAGCGGATGCGGCTGCTCTGCGGCGGTGCTCTGCGGCTATCTGCTGCCGGAGATGCGCCGGGGCCGGTGGCGGCGGGTGCTGTTCGCCCCCACCGGGGCGCTGCTGAGCCCCACCAGTTCATTTCAAGGGGAGAGCATACCGGGCATCTGCCACGCGGTGGTGCTGGACCGGACGAAGGAGGATGCGTGATGGAGTATCTCAATGCCTTTCTCTGCGGCGGGATGCTGTGCGCCGTTGGCCAGATCATTCTGGACAAGACAAGCCTGACCCCGGCCCGTATTCTGACGGGCTATGTGGTGGCAGGTGTGCTGCTGCAGGCTGTGGGTGTGTATCAGTATATCGTGGACTGGGGCGGCGCCGGGGCCACCGTGCCCCTGACGGGCTTTGGCTACTCCCTGGCGAAGGGCGTGGCCAAAGCGGTGGCGGAGGACGGCTTGCTGGGTGTGCTCACCGGCGGACTGACCGCCACCTCCGGCGGAATCGCCGCGGCGGTGGTGTTTTCCTTGTTGGCGGCACTGCTGGTGCGGCCCAAAGAAAAACGTTGACAAATACCCGGTGGGGGTATATAATGCGACCGTGATCAAAAATACCCCCAGGAGGTATACGACTGTGGAAAATACTTGTTGCTGCTGCCAGGGAAAGACCAAGCACCGCACGCCGGAGGAGCAGAAAAAACTCCTGAACCGCCTGTGCCGCATTGAGGGGCAGGTGCGGGGCTTGCAGGAGATGCTGCAGAAGGACGCCTACTGTCCCGACATTCTGATACAGGTATCCGCCGTGGGCGCGGCACTGAACAGCTTTAGCAAAGAGCTGCTGGCTACCCACATCCGCACCTGCGTGGCGGACGGTATCCGACAGGGGGACGACGAGGTCATCGACGAGCTGGTGACCACGCTGCAAAAGCTGATGAAATAAGGAGATGGCAGTATGACAGAGAAATTCGTCATCACCGGCATGACCTGCGCCGCCTGCGCCGCCCATGTGGAAAGAGCCGCGGCTTCGGTGCCCGGCGTACACAGCGCGTCGGTAAATCTGATGCTGGGCTCCCTGGTGTGCGACAGGGACGAAAATGTGGACCCCGCCGCCATTGTGGCCGCCGTGACGGCGGCGGGCTACGGCGCGGCGCCGGAGAGCGAGGCCCGGCGGGACCTGCACGCGGAGCAGGACGCGGCGGTAAAGGCCATGGGCCGCCGGCTGCTGTGGTCGGTGGTGTGTCTGGTGCCGCTGTTTTACCTGAGCATGGGCCATATGATGGGGCTGCCGGTGCCCATGTTCATGCACACGCGGCCCCTGCTGTCGGCCTTTGTGCTGCTGGTGCTGACGGTGCCCATACTGATTTTGAACCGCAGTTATTTCACCGTGGGATTTTCCCGGCTGTTCAAGGGTGCGCCCAATATGGACTCGCTGGTGGCGCTGGGCGCGGCGGCGGGGCTGGTGTACAGCCTGATCGAGATGGGCCTGCTGGCGGCGGGAAAGGTCACGGGTATGCCGGACCTGTACTTCGAGTCGGCGGGCATGATATTGGCGCTGGTGACGGTGGGCAAGTACCTGGAGGAGCGCTCCAAGGGCAAGACGACCGGGGCCATCACCGCCCTGCTGGCGCTGGCGCCGGAGTCCGCCGTGGTGCGCCGGGACGGCAAGGAGGTCACCGTCCCCACCGAGGACATCAAGGCCGGCGAGACGGTCATCGTCCGGCAGGGGGGGCGTATCCCCGTGGACGGCACCGTGACGGCGGGCAGCGGCACCGTGGACGAGTCCGCCCTTACCGGCGAGAGTATGCCGGTGGAGAAGACTGTGGGCGGCAAGGCGGTGTCCGCCACCATCCTCACCGGCGGCTATCTGGAGCTGACGGCGGACCGGGTAGGTGCGGATACCACTCTGTCCCAGATCATTCAGCTGATGGAGCAGGCCGCCAGCGGCAAGGCACCTATCAGCCGTCTGGCGGATAAGATCAGTGCCGTGTTCGTGCCGGTGGTCATTTCCATCGCGCTGCTGGCGGCTATCCTGTGGGCTGCGGTGGGCGGCATGGGTGTGCGCTTCTGCCTGTCCATCGCCATCGCCGTGTTGGTGATTTCCTGCCCCTGCGCTCTGGGCCTGGCCACGCCGGTGGCCATCACTGTGGCTACGGGCAAGGCGGCGGAGCAGGGTATTCTGGTAAAGTCCGCTGCCAGCCTGGAACTGATGGGCCGGGTGGATACGGTGGTGCTGGACAAGACCGGTACCGTCACCGAGGGTAAGCCCCGGGTGACGGATCTGCTGTGCGCCGGCGGCATGACCGAGGATACGCTGCTGTCCGCCGCCGCGTCGCTGGAAAAGCCTTCCGAGCACCCGCTGGCCGGGGCCATCGTGGCCGAGGCGGAAAAGCGCGGTTTGGTCCTGCGGCCGGTGTCCGACTTTACCGCCGTGGCCGGCGGCGGTGTTGCCGCCCGGGCGGAAGGTACATTACTGCTGGCGGGAAATGAGGCATTTATGGAGACGTCCGGCGTGGCCGTCAGCGAGGAGATGAAGTCCGGTGCGGCCAGACTGGCGGAGGACGGTAAAACGCCGCTGTTTATCGCCGCAGGTACATCGCTGCTGGGGGTCATCGCTGTGGCGGACGTGGTCAAGGCGGACAGCGCCGCCGCCATTGCCGCCCTGCGGGAGATGGGCTGCGACGTGGTGCTGCTCACCGGCGACAACCAGCGCACGGCGGACGCCATTGCCCGGCAGGTGGGCGTCAGCCGGGTCATCGCCCAGGTGCTGCCACAGGATAAGGCCCGGGTGGTGCAGGAATTGCAGGCCAAGGGCAAGAAGGTGGCCATGGTGGGCGACGGCATCAACGACGCCCCTGCACTGGTGACGGCGGATGTGGGCCTGGCCATCGGCGCGGGCACAGATGTGGCCATCGAGTCGGCGGACATCGTGCTGATGAAGAGCAGTCTTATGGATATCGCCGACGCGGCGGCCCTGTCCCGGGCCACCCTGCGGAACATCCGTCAGAACCTGTTTTGGGCGTTCTTCTATAATTCTGTGGGCATCCCGGTGGCGGCGGGTGTGCTGTATCCGGCCTTTGGGATCACCCTGAACCCCATGATCGCCGCCGCGGCCATGAGCCTGAGCAGTGTGTGCGTGGTCAGCAACGCCCTGCGTCTGCGGGGCTGGAGGGGCCGCAGACGGGAGGGAACGCCGACTGCAAAAGAGCCACAGCTGGTGCAAAATATAAATAATAACGAAAGCAGTAAGGAGGATACCGCCATGAAAAAGACCATCACTATCAAGGGCATGATGTGTGCCCACTGCGTCTCCCACGTGGAGAAGGCGCTGACCGCCCTGGGCGTACAGGCGGACGTGGATCTGGCGTCCGGGACCGCCGTCGTCACCGGCAACGCCAGTGACGAGGCGCTGAAGAAGGCTGTCACCGACGCCGGTTACGAGGTCGTGGAGATCAAGTGATGCAAAAAAGAGCACCCCCGCAAGGGGGTGCTCTTTTTTATGCGCTTTTACGCGGCACCGTCAGTCTCGGTTTCCTCGACAACGGGAGAGGTCTGCGCGGCGGTGCGGGTGACGCTGTCGGCGGTGAGGATGGTGCCCTCACCCTCAGCGTACCGAATGGCGACGCTGTCGCCTACATTGAAGATGACCACCTCCGGCTGCTGCGCGGCGGAGATGACGTAGTAGTGCTCGTCACCGGTCAGGCGCAGGTAGTAGAGGGTATTGCCGTCCACCACGGCGGAGCGGATATCCTCCAGCACACCGATGACTTCGTTCTGGCCCGTCAGGGGCAGATCGGCGTCATCGGCGGATACCAGACCCTTCTCCGCCAGGATGCGGCGGTAGTTGGCCTCACACTGGGCCACCGTGTCGCCGGTGGCCACGATCTGGTACTGGCTGACGTTGACCATGGCGTACATCTTCACCAGCTCGGCGGCGTCCTTCAGCGCCATGAAGTAGGTTGGCTGGTCGGAGATATTCAGCAGCAGGGGGAAGGTGGCGGTGTATTTCATCTGCTGTACCTGACCCTGGGCGCTGTCCATGGCGGAGTACTCCTTGGCGCCGGCCACCAGATAGAACCGCGTTTCCTTGGTGCGCTGGTTGGAGAGAATGAAGCCAATGTTGGACTCGTCGGACACCACGGAGGTGACACCGGTGTACATATACACATCGTCACCGATGGCGATGTAGTTATAGCCCTCGGTGGTGACGGTCACATCCCGCTGGCCGAACAGGGAATTGATGAAGCCGTTGACATACGCGCCGTGGTAGTCGTACTGCTGCATGATCAGCTCGGCGGTGTAGACGTGATCCACCCAGTTGGGCACGTCGCCGGTCTTGTAGTAGGCGCTCTCGCCGGTGACGGCGTTCACCAGCACGGCACCGATGATATCACGGCCGCCGAACAGACCGATGGTGTGGCTGACACGGGGGCAGACCCACCACGGGTCGCCGTTCTCGTCGATCTCAAAGGCCGGCTCGTCGAACATATAGGTGGGGTAGTGGAAGCGCAGATGGCGGTACAGATTGCGGCTGAAGTGCTCGGCGGTGGTGTAGTGGATACCCTCGTCCAGACGGATGACCTCCACGTTCTGGGTCACCATGTCGATAAGCAGATAGGCGGGCAGGCCGTCGGCGCGGTTGTTCAGCCACTTGATGATATCGCCGTAGCGCAGGGGCGTGACGCGGACAGGGCGGCCCTGGTAGTTGATCTGGGTATAGTCGTCGGCCACCTCGAACTGGGAGACCATGTCCGCCAGCTCGCCCAATTTGCGGTTGCCCAGCTTTGTGGCGGAGTTGGCATCCAGCATGGGGATCTGGTCATAGCTGATCTCCTCCACTTCGGCGGCAAAGTCGCCGTCGGTGACGGTCAGCAGGTCGCGGTAGTCCCCGGCACGGAACAGCTGCCAGCCGATCACCGCGCCCACCAGTGCCGTGGCGATCAGCGCGGCGGCCGCGATGAGTGGCACGGTGCACTGTTTTTTCAAAAAGGTGAAGTAGCCCTTGGCACCGGTGCCCTGAAAACCGGAGGTCAGTATGGCACAGCCGCCGTACACGGCGCACACCAGCAGTACAAAGACGTAGAAATCCTCGCTCTTGAGACTGATAGGCGGCAGAACGATATAGAAATACACCGCGGCGAACACCAATGTGACGGCGATGTTCAGCAGCGTGCGGCCCAGGGGCGTGCCCACGGCTTTGCGTTCCTTTTTCGGGCGGGGCTGGCGGCCAAAGCCCTGAAAGTTGGGGTCGTTCCAATTTGTATTCTTCATAGACGGTTCCTTTCTCTGTTGATATGCCTGTTGGTGCTATTATAACCGATGCAGCTTCGTTTGTATAGCAACTTCAGGTTGCAAACGGCAAAATTGCCGCAGAGAGATGCATTTGGCTGTTCACAAATTGTTTACAATAAAAGTCAAAGAAAGTCAAATTACCCTATTGACAAAGTAGGAAAGGCGGTGTAATATATGTTCAAGGTCAAAGAAAGGCAAAGTCAAATGAGCCGAGCTTGACCGAGAGATGCAAACGAAAGGCGGCGAGGATTTGGGTATTTCCGATATTATCGCTGGATTTATCCAGCAGGAGTTAGACCAGGCAGGCGGTGCGCTGGAGCTACAGCGAGCCGACCTGGCGCAGCGGTTCAACTGCGTGCCCAGCCAGATCAACTACGTGATGTCCACCCGGTTCTCGCCGGAGCATGGCTACATCGTGGAGTCCCGGCGGGGCGGCGGCGGTTACATCCGCATCACCCGCGTACAGGTGGATCGGCAGACGCTGCTGATGCACGTCATCAACTCCGTCGGCAGCCGTCTGGACGCGGCCAGCACCCGTGCCATGGTGCAGAACCTGGTGCAGTCCGAGGCTGTCAGCCACGAGCTGGGACAGGCGCTGCTGTCCGCCACCGGCGCACGAGCCTTGCAGGCGGCGCCGCCGGAGAACCGCGACGCGCTGCGCGCCGATATATTCAAGCAAATTCTGATCCATTCCGTCTGACGGCGGAGCAAGGAGGTTATGATTATGAAATGTGATCGCTGCGGTAAGAACGAGGCTACGTTCTACTATAAGAGCAATATCAACGGCAGAGTGACCGAGACGCACCTCTGCCCCGACTGTGCCCGCGCCATGGGCTATGCCGGTTCCATGTCCGGCCGCATGAGCAGCTGGTTCGACGACGACTGGTTCGACCGTCCGTTCCGTATGCTGGAGCCATTCTTCGGCGGCTTTGGCAGCCGGATGCTGACGGAATTCCCCCAGCCGGTGGACGTGCTGGAGCAGGCGCAGAGCGCCGGCCCGGAGAACAGCGCCGCCGAGGAGTTGCTGCCGAAGGACGAGGCCATGTCTCTGGCGCTGGAGCGTAAGCGCAACGCGCTGGAGACGCAGCTGCACAACGCGGTGGAGGAGGAGCGGTACGAGGATGCCGCCCGCCTGCGCGACGAGCTGAAGGCTCTGGGCGGCAAGGCGTCCTGACGCCGTTCCGCTATGTTAAAATAACAAATCGAAAGGAAGTGTTCCTTTATGTCTGAGAATAAATTTACCCCCCGTGCAGAGGAAGTTCTGCGTTTGAGCCAGGAGGCTGCCGAGGACCTGGGCCACGGCTATGTTGGCTCCGAGCATCTGCTGCTGGGCCTGATCCGTGAGGAGGAGGGCATCGCCCACCGCGTGCTCAGTGAGTTCGGCGTCACCGATGAAATGGTCTGCTCCGTGCTGCAGCGCAGCGTGGGCAAGGGCGTTTCCGGTGCCGCGCCCAGCCAGGGCCTGACGCCCCGCGCCAAGAGCGTGGTGGAGCTGGCTGTGTCCGAGGCGTCCCGCATGGGAAGCAGCGCCATCGGCACCGCCCATCTGCTGATGGGCTTGCTCCGTGAGGGCGGCAACATGGGCCTGCGTATCCTGCGTACCGTGGGCGTGGACCCCAATAAGATGTACAGCGCTGTGCTGAAGAAGCTCAACGATATGCCCCGGGCTGCCGCCGGCGGCGCCTCTGCCCCTAACCGCGAGGCGGACAAGAAGAACAAGACGCTGGCTGAGTACACCCGCGATCTGACCGAGGCCGCCCGCAGCGGTAAGCTGGACCCCGTTATCGGCCGCGATACCGAGATACATCGGGTCATCCAGATTTTGTCCCGCCGCAGTAAGAACAACCCCGTACTCATCGGTGAGCCCGGCGTAGGCAAGACTGCCATCGCCGAGGGCCTGGCCGAGCGCATTGCCGCCGGCGATGTGCCCGAGGAGCTGCTGGACAAGCGCATCCTGTCGCTGGACCTCAGCGGCATGGTGGCCGGAACCAAGTACCGCGGCGAGTTCGAGGAGCGCATCAAGAACACCCTGAATGAGGTGAAGAAGGACGGCAACGTCATCCTGTTCATCGACGAGCTGCACACCATCGTGGGCGCAGGCTCCGCCGAGGGAGCCGTGGACGCCGCCAACATTCTGAAGCCCGCCCTGAGCCGCGGCGAGATCCGCGTTATCGGCGCTACCACCCTGAACGAGTACCGCAAGTACATCGAGAAGGATGCCGCGCTGGAGCGCCGCTTCCAGCCCGTCACCGTGGGCGAGCCCACCCCCGAGGCCACGCTGGAGATCCTGAAGGGCCTGCGCGACCGCTATGAGGCGCACCACAAGCTGACCATCACCGACGAGGCGCTGGACGCTGCGGTGCAGCTGTCCAAGCGGTACATCGGCGATCGGTTCCTGCCGGACAAGGCCATCGACCTGATGGACGAGGCCGCTTCGCAGGTCCGCATGACCGCCGAGAGCTCCTCTCCGGACCTGAAGGCCCTGGAGGAGAAGATCACCGCCCTGCACCGGGAGAAGAACGATGCCATCGCCGCCCAGGACTTCGAGAAGGCCGCGCAGCTGCGCGATATCGAGAAGGACTATCAGGAGCAGGTGGACATCGAGCGCGACAAGTGGCGCAAGAGCCTGTCCCAGAACCGGGGCACCGTCACCGCGGATGACATCGCCAAGGTGGTGGCCGGCTGGACCGGTATTCCCGTCACCCGCCTGACCGAGGATGAGTCCATGCGCCTGCTGAAGCTGGAGGAGAAGCTCCACCAGCGTGTGGTGGGGCAGGACGATGCCGTGACCGCCGTGGCCAAGGCCATTCGCCGCAGCCGCGTGGGTCTGAAGGACCCCAAGCGGCCCATCGGCTCCTTCCTGTTCCTGGGCCCCACCGGCGTGGGCAAGACCGAGCTGTGCAAGACCCTGGCGGAGTCCATGTTCGGCGACGAGAACGCCATGGTGCGTATCGATATGTCCGAGTACATGGAGAAGCACACGGTGTCTCGCCTGATCGGCTCGCCTCCCGGCTATGTGGGCCACGAGGAGGGCGGCCAGCTCACCGAGAAGGTGCGCCGTAAGCCCTACTCCGTGGTGCTGTTCGATGAGATCGAGAAGGCCCATGAGGATGTGTGGAACATCCTGCTGCAGATCCTGGAGGACGGCGTTGTCACCGATTCCCAGGGCCGCCGGGTGGACTTCAAGAACACCGTCATCGTCATGACATCCAACGTGGGCGCCCGGAACATCACCGATGCCGCCGCCAAGCTGGGCTTTGACGGCGACGAAAAGGGCGGGAAGGAAACTGAGGAGGCGCGCTTCGCCCGTATCCGCGAGGCGGTCATGACCGACCTGAAGCACACCTTCCGCCCCGAGTTCCTGAACCGTATCGATGAGATCATCGTGTTCCGTCAGCTGACCCAGGAGAACATCGTGGAGATCGCCCGCCGTATGCTCACCGTTACCGGCAAGCGCATGGCGCAGCAGGGGATCACCCTGATCTCCGACGATGACGCCGTGGCCGAGTTGGCCCGTGACGGCTTTGATCCCCAGTACGGCGCCCGTCCTCTGCGCCGGGCCATCCAGAACCAGGTGGAGGATGCCGTAGCGGAGTTGATGCTGGAGGGTAAGCTGAAGTCCGGCGATACCGCCCATGTCCGTCTGCGGGACGGCAAGGTGGTCATCGACAGCGAGGCGGTTTCTGCTGAAGCTGTGTCTGCGGCGGAAGCGCCCGCCGAGACGGCCGCTGTTCCTGCGGAGAAATAAACAAAAAGGAACGCCCTTGGGCAATGGCCCAAGGGCGTTCCTTTTTTTCCCCATTGCTTCTTCGTGCGAAGAGAAGGTTTACAGGGTGTCAAGTGCCTGTTTCAGGTCGGCGATGAGGTCCTCGGCGTTCTCCAGACCCACGGATAGGCGAATCAGGCCGGCGGCGATGCCGGAGGCGGCCAGTTCCTCCTCGGTGTAGGTGGAGTGCGTCATGGAGGCGGGGTGCTCGATCAGCGTCTCGGCGTCGCCCAGAGACACAGCCACCGTCACCAGGTGCAGGGCGTTCACCAGCTTCACGCCGGCGGCACGGCCGCCCTTGACCTCGAAGGACAGCATACCGCCGAAGTCGCGCATCTGGCGGCGGGCGATGTCATGGCCGGGATGGTCGATCAGGCCGGGATAGTAGACCTTCTCTACGGCGGGGTGGTCATACAGGAACTCTGCCACGGCCTTGGCGTTGGCGCAGTGCTTCTGCATACGGATCTCCAGGGTCTTCAGGCCGCGGAGGATCAGGAAGGCGCAGAAGGGATCCATCACTGCGCCGGTCATATCCTTCAGGCCGAACATACGTACCTCATTGCAGAATTCGGCGGAGCCCACCACAAAGCCCGCGATCACGTCGCCGTGGCCGTTCAGGTACTTGGTGGCGGAGTGCACCACCACGTCTGCGCCCAGCTCCAGCGGCCGCTGGAGGTACGGGGAAGCGAAGGTGTTGTCGCAGATGACCTTGATGCCCTTGTTGTAGCCGTGAGCCAGGGCCGCCACGGCAGAGATGTCCGCGATCTTCAGGTTGGGGTTGGCGGGCGTCTCCAGATACACCGCGCAGGTGTTGGGCTTCAGCGCCTTGCGCACGGCATCCAGGTCGGAGGTGTCCACAAAGCTGACCTCCACGCCGTAGCGGGTCATGCCGTGGTTCAGAAGGGAGAAGGTGCAGCCGTACAGGGTGCCGTCGGCCACGATGTGCTTGCCGGCGCCGGCTACGGTCCACAGCGCGGAGGAGATGGCACCCATGCCGGAGGCGGCGGCCACGCAGGCCTCACCGCTTTCCAGGGCAGCGACCTTGGCCTCCAGCACCGAGGTGGTGGGGTTGGACAGGCGGGTGTAGATATAGCCCGCTTCTTCACCGGCGAAGCGGCGCCCGCCCTGCTCACAGCTGTCAAATACGAAGGTGGAGGTCTGGAAAATAGGGGTGGTCAGTGCGCCGTACTGGGTGTCCTTCACGTTTCCGGCGTGAATGGCTTTTGTACCGAAGCCGCAATCCTTGTTCAGCATGGGTCGTCCTCCTTGCACTATAATGTAACAATAAAGTGTACAGGACCATACGGCCCTTTGCCATAAGGGTAACATATCTGAACCCGACGGTGGTAGCGGCAAAATGCGCCAGCTCGCTATCAATTGGAATTGTAGCTAAAACAGATAATTTCGGAATATATTTTTGTGCAGAATGCTGTATTGCGTGGAAATCGCAAAAAGTTTTAGCGGAAATTAGACATCGTGCCGAAAAATACAGCAAAATGGCGGCGGATTTTTGTCGGGGAACATGATAAATGAAACAGATAACGATGGGCGCGATTTGCGGGAAACGGTTGCCATTTCCGCCGGAATGTGGTATAAGAGAGACAGAGAGTGCGCCCGGTGTCCGCCGGGTACATGCAGCTTACAGGAGGTCATCACCATGAAGAAGATCATTGCCACCACCAATGCCCCCGCCGCCATCGGTCCCTATTCCCAGGCCATCGACTGCGGCAGCTTCCTGGTCACGTCCGGCCAGGTGCCCTTTGACCCGGCTACCGGCGAGTTCGTCCCCGGCGGCATTACCGAGCAGACCCGTCAGGTACTCACCAACATCAAGGCCATCCTTGAAGCCGCCGGTCTGACCATGGACAATGTGGTCAAGACCACCGTATTCCTGCAGAGCATGGGCGACTTCGCCGCCATGAACGCGGTCTACGCTGAGTTCTTCACTGAGGGGCAGTACCCTGCCCGCAGCGCCGTGGAGGTCGGTGCGCTGCCCCGGGGCGCGCTGGTGGAGATCGAAACCATCTGCGTGAAGTAAAGAATCCGGCAAATAAAGAGAGCCGCCCCTTAGGGGCGGCTCTCTTTATGCCTCCTGGTTCAATTCCGAGACGATATCCTTCAGAATGGCGATGAACTTCTCGCCGTAGTCCGTCAGCGGTACGTCCCGGGGCCGTATGACCCCAAGGCGCATATCCGGCACGTCGCCGATCAGCGGCAGCGTCATCAGCCGGTCATCGCCGTAGCCGTCCGGCAGTACGCCGCTGCCGGTGGAAACGCAGTCCGTGTGGGCCATGACATTGTAGGCCGTGGCGCGGTCGCTGACGGACACTACCCGGTCAAACTCCGCGCCGGTGCCTACCACCGCCTCCTCGGCGAAGTGGTAGTTGCTGTCTGACTGGGTAAATACCGCGTAGGGGTAGGCATACAGCTGCTCCAGCCGCACGGCGCGTTCGCCGGACAGGGGGTGGCCCTTCCGCAGAAACACCCGGGGGCGGATGTTCACCAAAGGCTGGAACGTCAGGTTCTTCTCCCGCAGGATACGGCCGATGAAATGCTCTGTCATGTCCGACACGAAGATGATGCCGAAGGCGCTGCGCCGCGCCGTCACCTCGTCGATGACCGCTGCCATCTCCATCTCCTTGAAGCTCACCTGGATATGCGGCTCGTCCAGCAGGTGCAGGAACTCCACGAATGCCTTGGCGCAGAAGGGATAGCGCTGTGATGCCACCGACAGGGATACCCGGTCGGCAGCCCGGCGCTCGCTGTAATAGCGCTCCAGCTTCCGGCTGCGCTCCACCAGCGGCGCGATCTGCGCCGTCAGCTCCCGGCCCTCCTCCGTCAGCGTCACGCCCCGGTTGGTCCGCAGAAAGATGGTCACGCCCAGCTCCCGTTCCACCTCGGCGATGGCCGCCGACAGGGCCGACTGAGACAGAAACAGGTTCCGCGCCGCCCGGTTCATGGACCCGCAGCGGTCCACCTCCAATATATAGCTCATTTGCAGCAATGTCATCGCGCCGCGCCCCTTTCCCACCGTTTCTTGCCTTTACTATACCAAAAACCGCGCCCCCTGTAAATAGAATTGACAGATATACGGCCCATCGTGTATAATCGCCGGTGATATACCGTATATATTGCTCTATATAGGAGGCGTACTATGAAACGAGTTATCACCGCTCTGCTGGCGGCCCTGCTGGCTCTGTCGCTGGCGGCCTGCGGCAGCAGAGTCGAGACAAAGAAGCTGGCGGGCACCTGGACGTGTACGATCGATGTGACTGACCGCATGAACGCGGCGGCGGAGCAGGCGCTGGGTCTGTCCGCGGCGGACGGCACAGCGCAGATGCCGCTGCAGCTGGTCCTCACCGTGACCGAGGACGGCGCCTATACCCTCCGCTACGACAGCGACGCCGCCCGCACGGCGTTGGATGCCTATGCCGCGGCGCTGCGCCCGGCGGCGGTGGAGAGCGTCTATGCCGCTGCGGAGGAGCAGGGCCTCTCCCGTGAGGAATACGACGCGGCCATGGAGAAGGCCGGCATCACCATGGACGATATGGTGGCGGCCATTTTCGCCGGGGTGGACGAGGAGGAGCTGCTCTCCCTGCTCACCGGCCGCAGCGCCGCGCTCACCGGCTATTGCAGGGCGGAGGGCGGCCAGCTGTATCTGGCGGATACCGCCGCCGACCTGACCGAGACGGCGGACTGTCTGAGCTATACCCTTTCCGATGGGACCATGACCTGGACCGACGCGCAGGGTGAGCTCAGCAGCCAGCTGACGGAACAGGAGCAGGAGCTGCTCCGCGTGCCCCTGACTTGGACAAAACAGGAGGAGAGCAAATAAAAAAGAGCGCCCTGTGGGCGCTCTTTTCCTTTGCCTTAAAATGCCTCAAAAATCCAGCTCCGTGCGGGTGCAGATCTCCTTGATCTTGGCCTGCAGGCGTTTCAGATCCTCGAAGGTCTCCGGCTTTTTCCGGGGGTCCCGCAGCAGGGCGGCGGGGTGATACAGCGCCATCATCAAGCAGCCGTCCTTCTCGAAGAACTGGCCGTGCTCCTGGCTGATCTTAAAGTCCGGGCGGATGATCTCCATGGCGCTGACGCGGCCCAGACACACGATGATCTTGGGCTGCATCAATGCCCGCTGCCGCTGGAGGTAGCCCTTGCAGGCGTCCTTCTCCGTGTTCATGGGGTCCCGGTTCTCCGGCGGGCGGCACTTAACAGAGTTGGTGATATACAGGCGGCTGCGGTCCAGCCCGATCATCTTCAGCATATCGTCCAGCAGCTTGCCGCCCCGGCCCACGAAGGGCTCGCCCTGCTTGTCCTCGTTAGCGCCGGGGGCTTCGCCGATGATCATGATCTCCGCATCCTCCCGGCCCACGCCGAAGACCACGTTGGTGCGCGTTTCCGCCAGTGTACAGGCGTGACAGCGCAGACATTCCTGTCGCAGGGTTTCCCACTCGGTCATAGTCGTTTCTCCTTTATCTCTCTGCGAACGGGCTTACTTTTCCAATCTGGACAGCAGCCACGCTTCAATGTTCTTCGTAATATCCGCAGTGTATGCCTTTTCGTTGAGTATCTCATGCCGCAGGCCCGGATACAGCTTCAGCGTGCAGTCCCGCATACCGGCAGCCCGGAAGGCGTCATAGGTCTGGCGCACGCCCTTGCCGCAATTGCCCACCGGGTCCTTGTCGCCAGCTACGAACAGCACCGGCATTTCCCTGTCCATCTGCCGCAGATGGCTCTGCCGCTGGTTAAAGCGTATGCCGTGCAGCATCTGGCGGAACAGGCCCACCGTGGCGTCCGCGCCGCAGAGGGGGTCGGCGATGTAGTCGTCCACGTTGCTCTCGTCGGCGGAGAGCCAGTCCACCTTCGTGCGGTTGGGGGCGAACAGCTTGTTGTAGCTGCCGAAGGCCAGCTCCGTCACCAGCTCGCTGGTGGCGTTCTCGCCGCTGACGGCGGCGATGGCATTGGCCAGCGCCAGCCCGCCGGTGATGGCTGCCCGGGGCTGCCAGCCGGTGCCCATGATGACCGCCGCCTTCACCGTGCCGGGATAGCGGATCAGGTATGTCCGGGTCAGGAAGGAGCCCATGCTGTGGCCCATGATGCACAGCGGTGCGTCCGGATAGCGCTGCTTCAGCCGTTGATGCAGCACGTAGATGTCATCCACTACCGTGTTCCAGGTGTTGCCGTCGCCGAAATAGACGGGGGTGCCGCCCTCCGGCAGCGACTTGCCGTGGCCTAAGTGGTCGTGTCCGGCCACGACGATGCCCTGTTCGTTCAGCGCCCGGGCAAAGCCGTCGTACCGGGCGATATGCTCGGCCACGCCGTGACAGATCTGCAGTACAGCGCGGACGGCCACGCCCTCCGGCTCCCACAGCATCCCGTGGAGCTGGGTCTTGCCGTCGCTGGACAGAAACGTGAATTCACTCAAATTTGTCATGGTGTATCCGCTCCTTTCATGGTATAATTCTTATCATCATACAGTGTACCACAAAAATCCGGAAATGAAAAGAGGGTTCGCCATGTCGCAGTACATATTGGCGCTGGATCAGGGCACCACCAGCTCCCGCGCCATCGCCTTTGACCGGTCGGGGAATATCGCCGCCCTAAGCCAGCAGTCCCTGCCCCAGCACTATCCCCAGGCGGGGTGGGTGGAGCACGACCCCCTGGAGATATGGGACACCCAGCGCCGCGCCGCGGCGGAGGTCATCGCCCGGCTGCCGGAGGGCAGCGTGGCGGGGATCGGCGTCACCAACCAACGGGAGACGACGATCCTCTGGGATAAGGCCACCGGTGAACCGGTGTACAACGCCATCGTCTGGCAGTGCCGCCGGACGGCGGAGCTGTGTGAGGAGCTGAAGCGCCGGGGGCTGGAGGAGCGCATCCGCTCGGCCACGGGGCTGCTGATCGACGCCTACTTCTCCGGCAGCAAGATCCGCTGGATACTGGACAATGTGCCCGGCGTCCGCCGCCGGGCCGAACGGGGCGAGGTGCTGTTCGGTACCGTGGAGAGCTGGTTGATCTGGAAGCTCACCGGCCGGCATGTCACCGACTACGCCAACGCCAGCCGCACCATGCTTTTTGATATCCACCGCCTGGCCTGGGATGAGGAGCTGTGCGGCATTCTGGGGGTCCCTACGGCCATGCTGCCGCAGCCCGTGCCCAACAGCGCCGTCTACGGCACGGTGCAGCCCGGTATCCCGGAGCTGGAGTCCCTGGCGGGCGTCCCGGTCTGCGGCGCGGCGGGCGATCAGCAGTCCGCCCTGTTCGGCCAGACCTGCTTCGCTCCCGGCGAAGCCAAGAACACCTACGGCACCGGCTGCTTCACCCTGATGAACGTGGGCGAAAAGCCTGTGCGCTCCCGCGCCGGATTGCTGACCTCCGTGGCCTGGCAGGTGGACGGAAAGACCACCTATGCCCTGGAGGGCAGTGTGTTCAACGCCGGCAGCACCATCCAGTGGCTGCGGGATGAGCTGGGTATCATTTCCTCGGCGCCGGAGATCGACGTGCTGGCCGCCACAGTGCCGGACAGCGGCGGCGTGGTGGTGGTACCGGCCTTCACGGGCCTGGGTGCGCCTTACTGGGATATGTATGCCCGGGGCGCTATTCTGGGCGTCACCCGGGGCACAGGACGGGCGCACATCGCCCGGGCGGTGCTCAGCTGTATCGCTGCCCAGGTCACAGACCTGATGCTGGCCATGCGCCAGGATGCCGGCTGCGATATTGCCCTTCTGCGGGCGGACGGCGGGGCCAGCGTTTCTGATGTGCTGCTGCAAATGCAGGCAGATCTGCTGCGTATCCCTGTGGATCGGCCGGAGATGGTGGAGACCACCGCCTTCGGCGCGGCGGCGCTGGCGGGGCTGAGCTGCGGATTCTGGCGGGATATGGACGAGATCGCCGCCCTGCGCCGCAGCCAGAGGATGTTCCTGCCGGAGCGCCCGCAGGCGGACTGCGACGCCTATTACCGTCTGTGGAAACGGGCTGTTTCCCGGGCCGCTGACTGGATAGAGCATTAAGTAAACAGTGTGTAAATTTCGCCATATAGCGCTTGCAACCGCTGAAAAAACGCGCTATACTGGCGTCAACAGGAATATATGCCGTGCACTGTCCCGCGTGTGTACGCGGCGGGAGAGCCGGGAGATATGGAAAGGAGCTATTATCTATGGGTATTCTCAATGACATCAGCAAGAAGGCGCAGGAGTACGCCGGCATCGCCGTGGACAAGGCCAAGGACCTGGCCGAAGTGGCCGCGGACAAGGCTCAGACCCTCAGTGACACCGCCAAGACCAATATGGCTATTATGAACGAGCAGCGCGAGCTGGAGAAGAACTACCGCGCCATCGGCGAGTGGTTCGTGGCGGAGCACCAGAGCGACGTCCCCGACGCCGTCAAGGACGTGGTGGCTGCCGTCAACGCCAGCAAGGAGCGTATCGCCCAGCTGGAGGCCAGCAAGCCCCGGAAGGACGAGCCGGCGGTGGACGAGTCTGAGGTGACTTTCAAGGTCTGCCCCGTCTGCGGCGCCGCCAGCGACAGCAAGTTCTGCCCCCACTGCGGCGCGCCCATGGGCGAGTAAAATACAGAAAAAAGAGGACCGCCGCCGGCGGTCCTCTTTTGCAAGCGCTTCATAAAAAGGAAGGCCCGCGAGGGCCTTCCTTTTACTTTTCGTTGGGCATCTTCCAGCCGTTGTGGTCGGTGTGCAGCAGATGGTGGGACTTTTCGCCCAGCGGAGCTTTCAGGAATTCCCGGTACAGCGCCTGCACGTCCTTGTTCCGGTGGGAGAACCGCACCTTGGCACTCTTGTCGATGCTCCACAGGATATCGCCGCGATATGCCGCCAGCTCCTGCCCGTCGTGTATGGGCTGTCCGCCGCCGCCGGCGCACCCGCCGGGACAGGCCATTACCTCAACGAAGTCGTAATCCACATCGCCCTCGTCGATGGCGTGCATCAGCTTACGGGTGTTGCCCAGTCCGCTGACCACTGCCACGCGGACGTTGCCCGCGCCGGGGATGGTGAATACGGCCTCCTTCCAGCTGTCCATACCGCGTACGGCGGAGAAGGCGTCCGGCTTCGGTTCCTTGCCGGTAATGAGATAGTACGCGCTCCGCAGAGCCGCGTCCATCACGCCGCCGGTGGCGCCGAAGACCACCGCCGCGCCGGTGCCGGTGCCCAGCGGACTGTCAAAGGGTGTTTCTGGCAGCACCGCGGGATTGATCTGTTCGCCCCGCAGCATCCGCACGATCTCGCGGGTGGTCAGCACCACATCCACGTCCGGGTCTCCCTGCTCGTCCTTCATGGTGGGCAGCGCACACTCCGCCTTCTTGGCGGTGCAGGGCATGATGGACACCACAAACAGCTTCTTGGGGTCCACGCCGATCTTCTGGGCAAAGTAGCTCTTGGCGACGGCACCGAACATCTGCTGGGGGCTCTTGGCGGTGGACAGGTTTTCCGTATATGACGGGAATTGTCCCTTCAGGAACCGCACCCAGCCGGGACAGCAGCTGGTGAACATGGGCCAGTGGTATTTGTTCCGGTGGGTAAAGCGCTCGATGAACTCACTGCCCTCCTCCATGATGGTCAGGTCGGCGGCGAAGTCTGTGTCGAATACATAGTCGAAGCCCATGGTCTTCAGCGCCGTCACCATGCGCTCCGCCGTGGCAAACTTGGGGTCCAGATGATAAAACTCTGCCCAGGCCGCCCGCACCGCCGGTGCGACCTGCACCACGGTGATCCGGTCCTTGTTCGCCAGCGCATCGAACACCTTGCCGGTGTCGTCGTGCTCCTGCAGACCGCCCACGGGACAGTGGGTGATGCACTGGCCACAGAAGGTGCAGTCGCTCTCGCCCAGGGTCCTGGTGTGGGCCACGCCCACGGTGGTGCGAGTACCGGTGCCCATCAGGTCCCAGATGCCCATGCCCTGGATCTTTTCGCATACCTGGATGCACCGCATACACTTCACGCAGCGGTTTTCGATACGCACCACCGGATTGGAGTAGTCCGTGGGGATGTTTTTCAGGTCGTCGATATAGTGGTCGCCCAGCAGGTTATAGTCGTTGGTCAGCTGCTGGAGCTTGCAGTTGCCGCTGCGGGTGCACTTGGTGCACTTCGTCTCATGCTGGCTCAGCAGCAGCCGCAGATTGACTCGCCGGGCCTCGCGGACACGGGGTGAGCTGGTGTACACCACCATGCCCTCGCTGACAGCGCTGTCGCAGGAGGGCACCAGCCGTGCATAGCCCTCCACCTCCACCATGCAGATGCGGCACGCGCCGATCTCGTTGATGTCCTTCAGATAGCACAGGGTGGGGATGCTGATCCGCAGGGTCTGGGCCGCTTCCAGAATGGTGGTGCCTTCCGGCACCGATACGGTCCGCCCGTCGATGGTCAGAGTTACCATTTTTCGTTCCTCCCTCCCCGGAAAATGCCGTAGCCGTAGTGGTCGCACCGCAGGCAGCGGGACGCCTCGGTTCGCGCGCCCTCCTCGGTGAGCCCGCACTCGATATCCTCAAAGTCGCACCGGCGCTCGCAGGCCTCGCGTTCCGTGGTGTTGATGCGTCCGTGGGGTGCGCGGTTGTTCAGCCGCGGTGCCGGGATGTCCAGCTCCACCTTGATCTCATGCTGGAAGCCCAGGTGCTCGTCGATGTTGGCCGCCGCCACCTTGCCGGCGGCAATGGCGCGGATAGCGGTGGCCGGCCCGGTGACGCAGTCACCACCGGCGAATACGTTATCCATGTCGCCCACCTGACCGGACAGTCCCGCTACGAACGTGCCGCGCTTGATGGGTACGCCCGCCTGCTCGAAGCCCTGGATCTCGATGCCCTGGCCGATGGCCACCACGATGATATCCGCCGGGATGCGTACCTCCGGCAGGTCGGCCTTGTTGGGCCGGGGCCGCCCGGACTTATCCGCCTCGCCAATGATCTGGGGCTGCACCCACAGCGCGGCGGCATTGCCATCCTCGTCGGCCTCGATGTGGGAGGGGGCCATCAGGGCGGCGATCTCTGCACCCTCGGCCATGGCGCCCGTCACCTCGTCCGGCAGGGCGGTCATGTCCTCGATGCGGCGGCGGTACACGCACGTCACCTTCTCCGCCCCCAGGCGGATAGAACTGCGGGTCACGTCCATAGCCACGTTGCCGCCGCCGATGACCACCACCCGCTTGCCGGTGAAGTCCGGCATCACGTCGTCGCCTATGGAGCGCAGCATCTCCACCGCGGACATCACGTTCTTGCTGTCCTCGCCGGGGATGCCCACTTTCTTGTCCTGATGGGCGCCGATGGCGATGTACAGGCAGTCATACTCCTTCAGCAGGTCCTCTATCCACAGCTGGGTGCCCACGGTCACGCCGGTGTGTGCCTCAATGCCCAAAGAGAGGATGGAGGCGATCTCCGCGTCCAGCAGGTGCCGGGGGAAGCGGTAGTTGGGGATGCCGTAGCGCAGCATACCGCCCAGCTTCTCCCGTTCCTCGAATACCGTCACCTTGTGACCCATCAGGGCCAGGTAATAGGCGCAACTCAGGCCGCTGGGCCCGCCGCCGATAATGGCCACCTTCTTGCCGGTGGGCGGCGCGCAGGGCGGCTGGGGCACGTCTCCGGCAGTGTCCACGGCGTAGCGCTTCAGCCCGCGGATGTTGATGGCGTCGTCGATCATGTTCCGGCGGCACCGCGCCTCGCAGGGGTGCTCGCAGATGTAAGCACAGGCCACGGGGAAGGGATTGTCCTTACGGATCAGCCGCACCGCATCGGCGCAGCGTCCCTCGCCTATCAGGGCCATATAGCCGGGTACGTCCACACCGGCGGGACACAGGGCCACGCAGGGCACCGGCAGCTGCAAGCCCGCCAGACAGCGGTGGTGCAGGATGTGTTCCTCGTAGTCATCCCGGAAGCCCTCCAGCCCGTCCAGCACCAGTCGGGCGGCGTCGCGCCCGATGGCGCAGTCGGCGGTGTTCACCACGGTCCGCGCCGTTTTCTCGATAATGGCCAGGGTGCCCATGTCGGCGGTGCCGTCCAGCACGGTGGCGATGAGCTTGCTCAGCTGCCCCAGACCGATACGGCAGGGCACGCACTTGCCGCAGGACTGGGCGTGGCACAGCTGCAAAAACGACAGGGACATATCCACCGGACAGAGGCCCGGAGGACTGGCGGCGATGCGGCGCTCCACGTCCCGGTAGAGATTATCCACCACGGTCTGGGCGCGGCTTGGGTTCTTGATGTCGAGTCTGCTCAAGGGGGTCACTCCTTCCGTCTGCACTGCGCGGAAGCGTGTCCGCGCAGCGCTTGGAAATTATAAGTTAAACAAAAGAATGACACAAAATCCACCAAAAGTCAACATAAGAAAAAAGATTGTTTTCATAAGAGGAAATTATCGTAAATTGCCTGGTTTTTAACGTTATTTACAACACAAACCGATAGATTTAAAGCGTGAAAGTTTCTTCAAAGGAAACGTCAGAAGACTGCCTGCGCAGGGAACGGCGTCCCGCGGCGTCCCGATCTGCGGCCATCAAAAAAGAGCACCGCCGCAGCGGTGCTCCCTTTTAGGTTCTTATGCTCTTATACGCGGCCACTGCGCAGGTAGCCATAGTTCTTCTTGAGTATGTTGCGGAAGAAGGGCATGCACAGCACCGTATCCGCCGCGATCCACGCCATGGGGTCGGCGGCGCAGAGGGCGTAGAAGGCCATGGCCGGTGCATCGGCGCTGACGGCGCCGCCGGCAAGCAGCCCCGGCAGCACCAGACACACGGTGATACGCGCCACCAGCTCTGCCGCGCCTGCGCCCAGCACGAAGCCGCTGCGCCCGATGCCCTGCACGCAGTTGCGCACCACAAAGACGAAGCCCAGAAACAGGTACATGGAGAAGTCCACATACAGCAGCGAGTTGCCGTAGCGCACCGCGTCCGGCGTCACCTTGTCGGCGCTGAGGAACACATGGTAGCAGAAGTCGCCCCTTGTCAGCAGCAGACCCGTGCCCGCCGCCAGAATCGCCAGAATGGACACCATGCCCAGCGCCTGCAGCGTGCCCCGGCGAATGCGGTCGTACTGACCTGCGCCCAGATTCTGCGCCGTGAAGCTGGTCATGGCGCCGCCCAGCGCGTTCATGGGCGTGGCCACCAGATTGAACAGCCGGTTGGCTGCGCCAAAGCCATTCTGCGCCGCATTGGACACCATCACACCGTCCCGCATATCGAATTGCACCACGCCGCCCTGCATGACGATGATGCCCACCGCCAGCACGGAGAACTGCAGGCCCAGGGGGATGCCGCGGACCAGGTGCCGTTTCACATCCATCATGGTGATGTGCCAGTCGGCCCTGTGCAGACGCAGCACCGGATAGCGCACAAAGGCGTAGATAAAGCAGCCGATGGTGCTGACCAGCTGCGCCAGCACCGTGGCAAGGGCTGCGCCCGCCACGCCCCAGCGGAACACCAGAATGAACGCCAGATCCAGCCCCACGTTCAGCACCGTGGAGAACAGCAGGAACAGCAGCGGTGTCACGGAATCGCCCATGGCGCGCAGGAAGGAGCAGATGAAGTTGTAAAACAGCTGCGCGCCGATACCGGCGAAGATGATGGCGCAGTAGGTGTGCGCCGCGGTGTACACCTCGTGGTGGGCGGGCGTCACGTTGATCCACGCCAGCATGGGATCCAGCAGCACCAGCGCCAGCGCCGTCAGCACCACCGTCAGCGCGGCGGACAGCAGCAGCTGCGTGGCCAGCGAGCGCCGCACGCCCCGTTCGTCGTGCATGCCCACATAGTAGGACGTGATGACGCAGAAGCCTGCGCTGACGCCGAAGGCGAACTGCAAAAAGATGAACACCAGAGAATTGGTATCGTTGACGCCGGCCACCTCGGCGGCGGTCAGCGTCTGACCAACGATGGCCGCGTCGCTGATGGAGTACACCTGCTGCAAAAGGTAGGACAGGATCACCGGCAGAGAAAACAGGAGGATCACCTTCCAGCACGGCCCCTGGGTCAGGTCGATGGGCTCCCTTCTTTTATGTGCTGTTTTCACAGAAATCTCTCCCTTCTTTTGTATAGTATAGACAATTATCTCTCTCAGAGCGCCGATTATAATACCTTGCGGCGCCGTTGTCAAGAGCTCTTTTGTAAAAAATCCGTCCACCGGTCATTCCCGGTACCGCGCCGCCGTTTTCCGTGCATTTTGCGGCGCATTTCCGCTTTCCGCCAGTGGACACAGCCGGTATTTCGTTGCACTTTCTGTCACTTTGTGGTAATATATCATCGACACAAATGAAAAGGGGAGGTCACTTGATATGAGATCCGATGGCACAAAAAAGTCACCTGTGCGTATGCTTGTCTACCTGCTGCTTCTCGCGGCGGTGGTGGCCCTGGGCTATTTCACCGACATCGTTGACTTCACGGAGCTGAAGGCTGTTTTTTCTCTGAAGCTCACCGCACTGCTGAAGCTGGCTGTCATGGTCCTGCTGGTGCTGCTGGTGTCCAACCTGGTCATCTTCATTCTGCACGGTATCAAGCCCCGCACCCACCGCGGCGGGTCTGTGCTGTCGCTGCTGAGCAGCCTGGTCAAATATGTGGCCGGCATCATCATCGTCTGCCAGAGTCTGTCCCTGCTGGGCGTTAACGTGGGCACCATCATCGCCAGCGTCGGCGTGCTGGCCCTGGTGGTCGGCTTCAGCGCCGAGAGTCTCATCGCTGACGTGGTCATCGGCGCCTTCATGCTGCTGGAGAACCAGTACAACGTGGGCGACATCGTGGAGGTCAACGGTTTCCGGGGCGTGGTCACCAAGATCGGAATCCGCACCACCTCCATCACCGACGGCGGCGGCAATGTGAAGATCATCAACAACTCGGAGATGAAGAATATCCTCAACCGTTCCGATAACAACTCCTGGTCTGTCAGCGATATCTCCATCCCCTATGAGACGGACCTGGAGAAGCTGGAGGCGCAGCTGCCCGCCCTGCTGGAGGAGATTTTCCGCGCCCGGGGCGACGTGATGCTGGATACGCCCCAGTACCTGGGCGTCCAGACGCTGGACGCCTCCGGCATCGTCCTGCGCTTCTGGGTGAAGGTGGCGGAGAAGAACATCTACGCCGGCGCCCGCGCCCTGAACCGTGAGCTGCTGCTGGGCTTCCGCCGTCTGGGCGTGGAGTGCCCCTTCCCTCAGATGGACGTACACATGAAATAAGCCATGGAAGAGAAGAACAAGGAGTTCACCCTGGCGCAGGAGCACGCCGCCCCTCCACCGGAGTGCGCTGCCCTCCCGCCGGAGATCCTGCCGCCGGACACCGTCCTTCCCGGCGAGGCCTCCGCCGCGGAAAGTGCCGCCGCGCTGAAAAAGAAGGCCGCCAAGTGGAAAAAGATCGCCATTATGCTGGTGGGCCTGTCGGCCATGACGGCGGTGGCCGTCACCGGCGGAGGCACAGCGGAGGATCCCGTCCCCGCAACGCCGGACACCCCGCCGGTCCAGCAGGAGCCGTATGTTCCGCCGGAACCGGAGCCGGAGCCCCTTGCCGGTGTTCTGCACTATACCATATACAACGATACCTTCGACGACAGCGGCGTGCCCCTGATCCTGGCCGAGGGTACCGTGGACATGGCCGCGCTGTCCGATACGCCCCTGGCGCTGCCCCAGCCGGAGACGCCGTCCGATGGCAGCTATGCGTTCCTGGGCTGGGCGGGCCGGTATGACACCGCCGGCGGAAAGGTCTGGACGACGGTGCCGGACCCCCTGACAGCGGACTTCGCGGCGTCCATCAGACCCGGAGATACAGGGGAGAGGTCGATCGTACTCCGCGCCGCCTGGCGGCGGACGGAGCAGAGCCGCTATCCCTGGTCCCTGACCCTGGACGACGGAGTCACTGCCGTTACCTATGAGGCGGCGGTGCCTATGGCCTCCGGCGGCAACGTGTACCTGTGCGCCTACCCGCAGCCGGTGCGCGACGGCTATCGCTTCGCCGGTTGGCTGAACGCGGCAGGGGAGAGGGTGGACCTTCTGCCCGCCTCCGCCTTCTTTGCCGAAACCGCCGACGGCGAAACGGACTGGCGTACCACCGTCTCTGTCACCCTCACCGCGGACTGGGAGAAAGCATAGCAAAAAAAGAACAGTCCTTCACGGACTGTTCTTTTTTGATTCTTCTTAGTACGCCACGCCCCAGTAGATGTCGGTGGTGCACGCCTTGCCGCACACCACGCACTTGCCGGTGGTGCCGGACTGCTTCAGCGGCATGCAGCGGCTGGACACGCCGGCCTTCTCCTTCATGGCCAGCTCGCACTCCAGGCTGCCGCACCACTTGGTACGGGCGAAGCCGCCCTTGCCCTGGGCCATCTCCCTGACCTCCTCCCAGGAGGTCATATCGAAGGTGTTGTCCTCCAGGTTCTTTTCCGCCATGGCGTACAGGTTGTCGTGGACGTCCTGCAGCAGCTGCTTCACGGCGCTCTCCAGCTCCGTCAGGGGGACAAAGGTCTTCTCGCCGGTGTCGCGGCGGGCGATGCAGCACTGGCCCTTCTCCATGTCCTTGGGGCCGATCTCCACACGCAGGGGCACGCCCTTCATCTCGTACTGGGCGAACTTCCAGCCGGCGGACTGGTCGCTGTCGTCCATGCTGACGCGGATGCCCGCGGCGCTGAGACGGTCGCGCAGGGCGGCGGCGGCCTCCAGCACGCCCTCCTTGTGCTGGGCGATGGGAATGACCACCACCTGCGTGGGGGCGATGACCGGGGGCAGCACCAGACCGTGGTTGTCGCTGTGGGTCATAATGATAGCGCCGATCAGGCGGGTAGACGCGCCCCAGCTGGTCTGGAAGGGATATTGCAGGGTATTGTCCCGGCCGGTGAACGTCACGTCATAGGCGCGGGAGAATTTGTCGCCGAAGAAGTGGCTGGTGCCGGACTGCAGGGCCTTGTGGTCCTTCATCATGCACTCGATGGTGTAGGTGGCCTCGGCGCCGGCGAACTTCTCCTTGTCGGTCTTGCGGCCCTTCACCACGGGCATGGCCAGCGCGTTTTTGCACACGTCGGCGTAGCAGTTCAGCTGCTGCTCCGTCTCGGCCTCGGCCTCGGCGGCCGTCTCGTGGATGGTGTGGCCCTCCTGCCACCAGAACTCGCGGCTCCGCAGGAACGGGCGGGTGGTCTTCTCCCAGCGGATGACGGAGCACCACTGGTTGTACAGCATGGGCAGCTCACGGTAGCTGTGCAGCACGTGGCTCCAGTGGTCGCAGAACATAGTCTCGGACGTGGGGCGGAAGGCCAGACGCTCCTCCAGCTGTTCGCTGCCGCCATGGGTGACCCAGGCCACCTCCGGGGCGAAGCCGGCCACCAGCTCACCCTCCTTCTTCAGCAGGCTCTCGGGAATCAGCACCGGCATGGCCACGTTCACGTGGCCGGTCTTCTTGAACTCCGCGTCCATGTACTTCTGGATATTCTCCCAAATGGCATAGCCGTAAGGTCGAAGGATCAGAAAGCCCTTGACGCTGGCGTAGTCCACCAGCTCCGCCTTCAGGCAGATATCCGTATACCACTTGGCGAAATCCTCCTCCATGGGGGTGATCGCCTCTACATTTCTCTGATCCTTAGCCATAGCTTCATACCATTCCTTTGTTAGTATATAGGGTGTGTGCCAACTTCACATTTTACCCGCCGCCATGTGACTTGTCAAGTTGCCGCCGCAAAAAGGCCGCAAAAAAGCGCCCCGCAGGGCGCTTTTTCAGCAATCCCGGCCCAGCCGCCTGTCGCGGCGCCGGCCAACGATGACATACACGAACACATAGGCGATGGCGCCGGTCAGCAGTCCGGCCAGCACATCGATGGCCGCGTGCTGCTTGACGAACACGGTGGCCGCCATGATGAGGATAGCGTACAGCGTTACGCCCCAGCGCCAGCCGGGCTTCCGCAGTCCCGGCGTGTGCCACACCGCCGCCACAGCCGCCATGCAGCCCAGAATATGCACACTGGGGAAGACGTTGGTGTTGGTGTCGATGGAATAGGTGTACTCCACCAGCCAGGTGGCGGCATTGTGGTGCGCCATCACCGCCGGACGCAGATCCTGCCCGTTGGGCACCAGAATGCAGAACACCACCGCCGTTGTGAACGTCACCATGATGAACCACATATACCGGCGGAAGCCCTCGGCGTCCTTCAGGATCAGATAGATGCCCAGCACCACCAGCAGCGGGCTCCAGGACACATAGGGGAAGATGAACCACTCGCAGAAGGGGATATAGGTGTCCAGCACCGTCTGTGTGGCCCAGTAGTTATCGGTAATAAAGTGCTCGATGGTAAAAAACATCGCCAGATAGACCGGCAGATACGCGCCCCACCAGGCGTGGGGATGGGTCTTGAAGAATTGCTTGATCGCCTGCATACGATCCCTCCGACAGACTTGATGATTTCGTATCCCGTATTGTACCAGAACCGCCCCGGCAAAGGCAACCCCCGCCCTACAAATATCACAGAATTTTTACAACTCAGGCAAATCACCGCAGGTGTTGAACGGACTGGACAAACCGGGGCGGCGTATAGTATACTGTCTCCAATACAGACACAGGAGGAACTGCCATGCAGATCATCAAGCGGGAGGAGCTTCCCGAACAGCGCCAGGTGCGCCTGACTATCGCCGTGGACAAGGACACCTGGCAGGCGTCCCTGGCCAAATGCTATCAGGGCGTCAAGTCCGTTTGCCCCGTGGCCGGCGAGCCTACCCGTGAAAACCTGGAACAGGCCTACGGCCCCGAGTTTTTGTACCAGGAGGCCGTCAACGACACCTATCCCCAGGCGCTGGTGGAGGCCATCAGCCAGAGCGATATCCAGATCGCCGGGACCCCCACCCTGTCGGTGGAGACCATCGGCCCCGACGGCTACACCTTCGCCGCCGTTATCGATCTGTACCCGGAGGTGGAGCTGGGCCAGTACAAGGGCCTGTCCGCCGTCTATCCCCAGGTGGAGCTGAGCAATGACGATACCGAGGCCGCCCTGGACGAGTACGCCCGGGCCAACCCCGATGTGCAGCATCCGGAAAGAGCCGCCATGGGCGACGAGGTGACGCTGGACTTCGAGGGCTTTGTGGACGGCGTGCCCTTTGAGGGCGGCAAGGGCGAGCAGTATCCTCTGCTGCTGGGCAGCGGCTACTTCATTCCCGGCTTTGAGGAGCAGGTGGCCGGCGCCGCCGTGGGCGAGGAGCGCGACGTAAAGGTCACCTTCCCCACGGAGTACGTCCCGGAGCTGGCCGGCAAGGACGCGGTGTTCCATATCAAGGTCCACCAGATCACCCGGCGGGCCATGCCGGAGTGGGACGATGATTTCGCCCGCCGGCAGGGCTTTGCCGATGTCTCTGCCCTGCGCCGGGCCGTCATGGAGACGGCGGTGCAGAAAAAGCAGGCCCAGGCCGCCGAGCAGTTCGCCAATGACCTGATCCGCCAGGTGACGGAGGCCATGACCGTTACCATTCCCGCCGCCATGGTGGAGAACCAGCTGGACGGGCTGATCAACGAGCTGCGCGGCCACCTGCAGGCCCAGGGCGTGTCCCTGGAGCAGTATCTGGAGATGGGGAACACCACGATGGAGCAGCTGCGTGACCACGCCCGCGAGCAGGCCGCCGCGGCGGCGCGCTATGAGCTGGCCATGACCGAGATCGCCCACCGTGAGGGAATCGACATCACCGAGGCGGACGTGGACGCCAAGTACGCCGAGCTGTCCAAGCAGTACGGCCTGTCCGTGGAGCTGCTGCGCCAGCAGCTGCCGCCCCTGCGCCTGCGCCACGACCTGAAGCTGGCCGCCGCCCAGGCGGTGGTGGTGGACTCCGCCAAACGCAAATGACCGTCCCGCGGGCAGCAGTCTGCCCGCGTACCGATCAATGAAAAGCAAGGGAAGGCCCGTACGGGCCTTCCCTTTTTGTATATTGAAAACCACTCGCCCAGTGAGTGGTTTTCAGGATACAAAGGGCGGCGGACAGTATCTGCCCGCCGCCAGATCGCTTTGTCGCTTATATGCCCTACCAGGGATAGAAGTAGATCACCGTGTCCGGCTCCATCTGAATGGGCAGATAGGAGCCGTGCTGTCCCTTGTCGACGGACAGATAGGTGTAGTCCTCGAAGGCCATGGGAACCTGCACGATGAAGCCATCGTGGATGATCCGTTCCGTCTCGCCGGGCGTGTATCTCTTGCCGCCGGTGCGGGTCATATCCAGCATCAGTACGCCGGAGTATTCCCCGTTGGCGGTCAGCCCCCATTCGCCTTCATAGACCTCCTCCGGTGTGACGAAGTCACTTTCGTACCACCAGGTGAAGGTCGCCGCGCCCCAATAGTCCTCCTGACTGCTGTTGGCGTGCAGCTCCAGAGTGGCCAGAGCGGGCTTATCCGTATGACCCTGCCACGCCCATACCTCCTGCGTCAGCTGGGAGCCGGAGGGACACGTCCAGCCGATGTCGCTGCCGAAGCCGTCGTTCCCCTCCTGCGAGTAAAAGGTGAAGTCGTAGCATAAAGAGAACTTCCCCGCAACAGCATGCGATAGTCGCCGTCCAGCCCGCTGTGCTTAGTAATTCTGACCGCGAAAAATGTCATAAGGTCTTTTTGAAGATTTTTTTGAGGAAGAAACGGAGCAGGCGTGACCGGCTCCGAGGATAAGGGTATTCAATCGAAGTATTTATTAAAAACTTGATTTACGGTTTCGACGTAAACGTTAAATGACGGATGATTATAATCTTGCCGACGAAGATACATGTTTTTCTTTTCAAGATATTCATCAATTACTTCGTCCCAAAGATGTTCGTCTTTGATGGCTGCAACTTTATCAAACAAATTCCTTGAATCGGGCACTGAATTCCAGTAATACCTGTCCCAAGCAGTAACCCCGGTTTTCTCATGAATCAATCTATGCCAACCATTACGATCGTTGAATACTATGGCGAGATCAATGCTGAATTCGGTGTGGTTGCCTTTGGTAAAATGCCGCTTTTCTGTTGTCAATACAGAAGTTGAGTCCATGCAGTCACTCCATCCGTTTTTATTGAGAATTACATTGCTATGACACGTAGTTGTGGTGATTTGTATCTAATAAAATCATCGACATTTAAGAAATTGCAAGATGCGTATATTAAAGAATAGCTGCAATTAGTCATCGGGCATACATAAAACTTCTGCAAAAAGCAAGATTAGCTCCGTAGGAGCGTAACGACAGGCAGAAAATTTGGAACAGTTTATCCAAAGGGTAAAGAGAAACAGCGAGCTTACGGAACTTACCCCTTACGCTCTCAGAGAGCTTGTCAAGGCGGTTTATGTAGAAGCACCCGACAAGTCCAGCGGCAAGAGAAAGCAGAAGATTCATATCTCCTACGACCTCATCGGCTTTATTCCCGTGGATGTACTGACAAAAGCAGAACAGGCATGACCGAAATCATGCCTGTTCCAAGAAAAATTGTGAATTACTTTTTTACCAGCAGGGAGCCTTGGCTCACTCCTTTCCGCAGCGGTCGATCATGTGCTGAATTTCCGCAATGTCCTTCTCCGAAAGAGCTTTCCGCGTGGTAAAGGCGGCAAGAAACGCGGGAAGGGAACCGTCGAAGGTGTCCTCCACAAATTTCTCACTCTGTACGGCGTTATAGTCCTCCTGTGAGAGAAGGGAAGTTACCGTGCCGTTTTCGTTCTGAAAAATACCGTGTTCGCAGAGCTTTTTCAAAACCGTGTAGGTCGTGGATTTTTTCCATTGCAGCTCCTGTTCACACAGCTTTACCAGTTCGCCAGAGGTCAGCGGCTCGTGCTGCCAGATGAGTTCTGCAAAACGCGTCTCAACAACGCCCAGTTTGTAACCGTCCATGTGTGCCTCCTTTCTTTGTCGGTCTATTTATGATAGATTTTTGATACTTGAAGTCTATCATAAGTAGACTGCACCTGTCAAGCACATTTTGCGCCGCTGAAATCAATGAAGGCTACCCGGCCTCAGAAAACGGCAAATGAGCCTTTCTGACAAGCGGCCGCCCAGCGTTTCAGCAGCACGTGGAGCGCACCGAGGGTAGTGATACCACCCCTCGCCTCGCACACACGGAAAGGCCCTGAGTGCAGGGCATACAAGCCGCAATTTCGACAGAAACGGAAAAGATCACGCAGCCCAGCGGGGCCGCGACGCCTCGGAGCAGCGACGCGCGTAAGCGCATCGCTGTTCCGAAGGCTCTCTGCGTTCTTCGAGAGTACACCCGGCCAAGACCCAAAAGCGGCAAAGTACGCCGTTCTGCTACCCGGCCCGGGGATGTTTGTGAACGTGCGGAACGCTCCGAGGGTAGTGATACCACCCCCGTCCGAAACACCCCTATTTCACCGTGTGAGCCGCTGTGTTCGATCTTTCTCCGAAAGCCGAGTGTGTACCCACTTTTGTCAGCGGAAGCAAATGTGAGGCGTTTGTGCCGGAGGTGTTGAAGGCCGTGTGACCAATGTGTTGGAAACGTTGGTATGACTGCGTTTCCTGCACTTTTCGAGCCTTTTTCGGGGACGAAAAAGAAAGCAGGATAAAGGGCTGGCGTCGGAACCGACGCTCTGCCCAATCACTTCTGCCCGCAGTGCGGGCAGTTGACGGGGGTTTCAGCGCAGTCGGTTGTGGCGCCTTTTGAAGAAAATTTCAGAACGGCTGGCGTCTTAGCTCCCGCAAACGCAGGTGTCACAAGGATTTTGGTGGTGCCTTGTGGCCGTTTCGGAAGGAAATCGAGGTAATCACCTTCGCATGATCAATGGTGCAGGGCAAGCGTGTTTTGAGTCACCGCAGTCAATGAAAAAAACTTTCGACCGTTCAAAAATCGCACCGCTGTAACCAAAGAAGAGCGTTCCCCGGCAGCGCAGAAATTGCGCCGCCATAGACAAAGATAAGGCGGCGCGGCTCCGAGGGGCAAATAATAACTTTCTGATAACAGTTCGACTTTCGGGTAGCTTTGTTCCCTTGGTTACGGTATCCTTTGCCGTTACAAAGGAGGCTGATACCATGCCAAAACGACGAGCAAACGGAGAAGGCAATATCCGAAAGCGCAAGGATGGACGATGGGAGGGCCGCTACACAGTCGGTCACGATCCGGAAACCGGCAAAGCCATCATCAAGAACGTTCTTGGCAAGACGCAAGCGGAAGTAAAAGAAAAACTGAAAAAAGCCATCGAGGAAAACGTCGGTATCGACTACGGACGGGCCAAGACCTACACCGTGGGTAACTGGTTAGAAGTGTGGTATGAGAACTATGCCAAAATCAAGATGCGCCCATCCACCTACCTGACCTATCACGGCTACATCGAAAACCACATCAAGCCGCAGCTCGGCAAAATCCCATTGAATGATCTGACGACGCTGCATCTGCAACAGTTCTACAAGAAACTGTTGGCAGAAGGGCGGGTAGAGCGAATCGAATCACAGAAGCAGCCCAAGGGACTGAGCGCCAAAACAGTGCGCAACATCCATCAAATCATTTCCTCTGCCCTGAAGCTGGCAGTCGAGCAGCGGCTGATCGCCCGCAATCCGGCAGACGGCTGCGCGTTGCCGAAGGCGGAGCGCAAGGAAATGCAGACGCTTCCCGTTGAGCAGCTGACATCCTTCCTCCGCGAGGCAAAAGACAGCGGCGTGTTCGCCCTGTACTACATCGACCTGACCACCGGCCTGCGGCGGGGCGAGTTGCTCGGATTAAAATGGTCGGACATTGATTTGGAAAAAGGAGACCTCCGGGTTCAACGGCAGATCGGGCGCATCGACGGCAAAATCATTGAGATGCCGCTGAAAACGAAAAACGCCTACCGCACCCTGCCATTGTCGGCAGATGCGATAAGCGTTCTGAAAATGCAGAAATGCAAAGTTGGGAACAGTGAGTGGGTGTTTCCCTCGCCAAGCGGAGGCCCCATGTCCCCGGACAGCGTGTTGCACATGCTGCACCGCGTCCTGAAGCGGGCAGGGTTGCCGAAGGTGCGTTTCCATGACCTGCGTCACACCTTCGCAACGCTGGCCCTGCAAAACGGTGTGGACATCAAAACCGTATCTGGCATGCTGGGGCATTTTTCGGCAGGCTTCACGCTGGACACCTACGCTCATGTAACGACCTCCGCCAAGCGTGAAGCGGCAAAAACAATGGGTAACATCCTCTCTGGTGCGGTATAGTGCTTTCCGCTACCCGCTCCCGTTGGGGTCAGCGTTTGGGTCAGAAAAAATGGCAAGTAAGATATTGGACGCAAAAATGCGGAAAAAGTCCTGATTTCACAAGAAATCAGGACTTTCTGTCATGCGTGACCAATTTAGATACACGCTGGAAATAGGAAAAATCGAGAGCTGAAGCGGCTTTGGGCTGTTTCAGCCATATTTTTTTGCTTTCAATTTCCCATGATAGCGGAGAATTGGGTATTTTTAAGAGTGACCGAAATAGATACAGCCTCGCATCTCCGATTTCCGTCTTTGCGCTTATTTCCGCTTGCTGTGTTTTTGAGAATTATTTTCCCGCTCTTTCAGCCATGCCTCAAATGCTTGAACATTTTCTTCGTGCGTATAGAACTCTCGAATGACGGGGAGCAGTGATGCAGCCAGCCCTTTGATTGCCCACAAATCAGGTTCGACTTTATCGAGGTTGTAATCTTCCACATCTATGACTGTGCCATCCTTGTCAAGATGGATGACGCTGACGGGTATTCTGTTAAACTTCTCATCCATCTTTTCTCGGCTCCTCAGAGGTGGAATCTATCCGGATTTGTAATCGGCGCTTCTTAGGTCGTCAGGCACTTCATCCGGAAAGTTCTCGGCAAACCAGCGGAATGGTATTAGGACCATATCCGGCAGACCGTTTTCTGTTATTACGAATCCGATGTCTTCGTTGTCAATGCGTTCCAGGATTTCATCCAGTTTTTCGACGAGCAGGGTTTGCTCGATGCGTTCCATTTCGGATAGTGGCGGCAGTCTTTTCACTTTGACATCCCCTTATTCCTGCTGTGATGTGCTTTCTCCCGAAGATACAGGGACAGGCTTCAGCGTACCGGTTATGTAATCATACAGAGCTTCGGGGTCTTTGAGACAATACTTCATGGTGCAATCTGCTTCCCATACCGTATAGTCATCGGTTGCTTCATACAGCCACCAATCGATGTAGTCGTATTGGTCATTGACCGCCTCTTTCAAAACATCTCTAAGAGCCATGAGATACTTGTTTTCGGCACCGAATACAAAGTGACCATCGCCAACCAGATTGAGCGCTTTGCTGAACTGTTCGTCAATAGACTCTTGCTCCTTTATCATCTGGAGCGCCTTGCAGAAACCTTCTTTACTTAGCATTGGTGCTATTCCTCTCTTGAACTTCCTGTTCCTCTTTCCATCTTTTGAGAAGTTTAATCGCATGATCCTGTGTCTTTGGGTCGGCACAGTATTTGAAAAACTGCACCGCGGCTTCTTCCGGCGTGAGGCCATAAGACTTTAGCACCTCGGTTACCTGCGCCAGCAGTTCTGCATCGATTTCAATGGTAATCGTTACTTTGCCATCATCCATAATGCTGTTCCTCCGATTCTTTAAGATTGTCGTATTGAGGTTCCTCAGAGTAAAAGACCTGCATATCATCCAATCGGAGACACGACAGTCTTCCAAGTGCTCCTGACCAAGGGTCACCCTTTTCAGGGAGCATACAGCCGCAGTCGATTCCGATCCAGCTCTTTGCATCCCATATTGCCATTGGGTTATCATACTGGAAACGGATAGTTGGCGTGTGTCCGAAGATGACTGTACAGTTCTCCAGAACAGGGAAACTGTCAAATCGCATCCAGACGGCAAAGTCTCGCTCACACTCATATTTACGACCGTAGGTCTCATACAGCTCGGCAGGAGCCGCGTGGGTCAGAATGAATTGCCTGCCATTCACCGTGATTTCCATGTTTACAGGCAGCTTCTCCAAATACTCGAATATCTCCTGACGAACGGTTTTCTTTATGTGCTTCAGATAATTATGTGTTATCTCGCCTCCATTTCTATACCACAGAGACTGCTTGCGCTCATAGTAGTATTCAGGCCACTCCTCATCCTCCGGGGGTGGGTAGTAGAGAGCATTCATCATCATTAATTCGTGGTTACCCAGAAGCATTTTGGCATTTGTTTTGATTTCTGCCGAGGGCTGCTCATCAGCAAACCACAGCAGATCGTTTTCCAGTCGGTAGTATTTGTCCACGCTATAAGCGCCGCCGATGACCAGATGCCGGGTTCCTTCCATAGTGAAGATGTCTCCGTCCCTGGCGAAGAGTAAGTTCGGATACTCATCCTCGTACCACACAAGGCCACCATTCCATTCTTTCTGCTTATAGCCCGCGAGAGTGTCTGGACGCCGTTCATGGTTTCCGTGAACACAGAAGACGGTTGGCTTTATTTTGGCAAGCGCATCTTTGCAATACCGATCTCGCCTGTTGCCGTAATAGTTCGCTCCGACATCGCCAAGGATGACGATGATGTCCGATTCTGTGAGCTCATAGTGTTGGGCAAAAGCAACGATTCCTTTCGCACTGCCGTGAATATCGCCGGTGTAATAGATCATACATCCTCATCCTTTCTGGCTTGACCGGATTATAGCATCAATAGAATGGAAAATCTCGCAAAAGCCCAAATCATAATCGTTTTGGGCGAAAACATAATCGTTTTTTGCAAGCAACAGACCACAGGTCACTCTCTTAACCTGTGGTCTGTTGCTATTTGATATTCAGTTGATAAAATGATTACCACTCATCCTTGAGGAGATGGTGGTGCGAGCGTAGAGCGTTCTTGGTTGTTTTCAGTACATCCAACAGGACATAGGTTTCATACGGGGTGCAGTTGGCGAAGATTTTCTGCGCCTCGGCATTAGACATCTCAGTCGCACCTGTGAGCTGCCTGTTCAGGAGCGTATCAGTCGACACCTCCAGCGCATTGGCGATGCCAACAAAAGTTTCGAGACTCATAACCTTTGTACCGCACTCGAGATAGCTGATGTATCCAGCGGACTTGTCGATCATGGTGGACAGCACCGCTTGGGAGATACGCTTGTTCTTCCTGATTTTTTGGATTCTTTGACCAAGGACATAGTAATTGAGTTGCATAGAGAAACCTCCTTAAAAATTTTGGCAACTCAATTATATTTGAACCGTTATTTTATAGCGGTACGATTATATAAATTTGACCTTCGCATATTATATACTAACTTAAATTATAGTCGTTAGCTTATATCCGGCGAAGGGGAGGTGAGCTGGTCATGTATGAACAACAAGATCTGAAGCTGGTCGGCTCACGCATCAAAGCTGTTCGAATCAGCAGAGGCATGAGCCAAGCGGATTTGGCAGTCGAAGCTTCTGTTTCACTGCCGCTGATTAGCAACATCGAACGAGGAAAAACGGGGATGCAACTTGAGACTTTCGTCAAAGTGGCGGAAGCCCTTCAGGTATCTGCAGACTATTTGCTCCGCCCAGATGTACCGGAGGTCAAAGCAATCTATCAAGGTGAGTTTGCGGAGCTCCTTGAAGACTGCTCGGCCAGTGAGATGGAAACCATCTTAAAGATTGTCCGAGAGGTCAAAGCCTCCATGCATAAGAAGCAGAATAATGATTAATTATCGGATTGGGTGACCAATCCGATAATTTTTTTGTCATTTCCATACCATAGGTCAAGATGCTGACCTATGGTATCTTCTTATTTTTAAGCATTTTCCCTATAATTCACCCAAAAGGGCTTGCCCAAATGCCGGAGGAAAACATGGAAAACACGAAACTGCTGCCTTTAGGTACTGAACAAGGACTCGAAGAGACTGAGTATCCCTCCTTTGACCTGTGCCTGGGAGAAAACATGGTATCACCCCTTGTGGCACAACACAGGCAGTGGTTGAAAACTATCCGCCACGAAGTACCGAACCCCAAGATCCCGTTCAAGGTTGCAGTGTACATCCGCTTTTTCAACCAGACGAAATATAGAGACGAGGAATATCTCGAACGCAACAAAGAGGTTTTTCGTGCTACGCTGGCTCAGTATCCTATGTGGGAGTTTGTAGGTTTCTATATTGACAATGGATCGACCGCTCCGTATATGGAGAACTCTACAGCATGGTCTGAACTCCTGTCTGACTGCGATGCGGGGAAAGTCGATCTCATAATCACACAGAAGGTCAGCAATGTGTCCAGAGATGCTCAAGAAATGGCGATTTGCGCAAGAATGCTCGCTGCTCGCAAGCCTCCTGTTGGCATCTACTTCATATCAGAAGATCTATACACTTTGGCATCGTATTATCGCGACGATCTTCGAGAGCCTTGTTTTCTCCCAACCCCTGACTGGAAGATCCTGCCTGATGACGAGCTGGATATGAGAGGTGCGCTCCATGAGTAAATCAGCAAAGAAAGCAGCCGACCAAGCAGAACGCGAGAAAGTACATAAGCGATACTCGAATCGGAGAGAGCCAGATGTCATCTATCCGGCAAAGAAGCAGGTCGACTTCTACGATGCTGATATTCATCAGCGTGTTGCGGTCTACGTCCGAGTTTCAACTGATAATCTGGGTCAGGAGACTTCTTATGAGCTCCAGAAGAACTATTATGAGGAGTTTGTCTTGAAGCATCCTAATTGGAAGCTTGTAAAGATCTATGCCGACAAAGGAATCTCAGGCACTTCGACAAAGCACCGCGTTGAGCTAAACCAAATGCTCGCTGACAGCAGAGCCGGAAAAATCGACTTGATCATCACCAAATCAGTCTCGCGTCTCGCCAGAAATACCGTTGACTGTATTACTATGGTGCGTAATCTTGCGGAGCTCCGCAATCCAGTGGGCGTTTTCTTCGAGAGTGAATGCATTTTCTCACTGAACGAGGATACAAACATGCCGCTGTCTTTTTTGGCTTCCATTGCGGAAAACGAGTCCCGCATTCGAAGCCGCAGTATGGAAGTTTCGCTTGCTCAGCGGTTGAACGGAGGACTTCCTCTGACACCCAAGCTGTTGGGCTATTCTCATGATACTGACGGCAAGCTGGTGATCAATCCGGACGAGGCTCCGACCGTCAAACTCATATTCTACATGTATCTGTCCGGATATTCTTCATCGCATATCGCAAAAACCCTCGAGGCGCTTGGTAAGAGGACATTCCTTGGTAATTCCAAGTGGACTTCCGGCACCGTTATTCAGGTCTTGAGGAATGAGCGGCATTGTGGTGATGTTCTCACAAGAAAGACATTCACGCCTGATGTGATTAGCCACAAGTCTAAGAAAAATAGAGGGGAACGGCAGCAGAGCCTGTATAAGGGAGAACACGAGGCAATCGTTTCGAGAGACGATTATATAGCCGTTCAGCACACGGCTTCCCGCTAGGGAAGCGCATTTCAGGAGGTTTCCATGTCAGAATATACACTTGAGATCAAACAGATCGTAGACTATCCACGCTGCCGGATCTACCGACAGTTCGTACAAGCCTTGATAGCAGACCGGAGCATTCGCGTGAGCGGAGGCTCCGGCCTTTTTTATTTTGTCGTGCTCTGCGCCTATGCCAACTTCCGCACCTCATACAAGC
>OHUJ01000076.1_pt1 | contig 57640 bp, 52 predicted proteins | sample 1579241 | NCBI WGS metagenome assembly OHUJ01 (sample SAMEA3882547, study PRJEB24775) | human gut metagenome | biome: human-associated habitat; feature: intestine environment; material: feces | place: Netherlands | collected 2009/2010
TGTGGTTGGCTTTCACTGCGTTTCTAATTCTGGTCAGAAAGTCCGCAATAGGATCAGTCATAACGAATAAGAAGTTAAAAATTAATGATTTGGTTAAACTTAAAAGCGCGCAAATATACGCAATATTTCACAAAATAGCAAGTTAGCGCCTAATTTTTAGCATTTTAAGCCCCACTTGCGGTATACGGACCATGTCGGCGTGCTCAGGCAGCCAACATGTCATCCGCGCAAATCCCCCTTTTCCGTCCCTTGGACCGCCCCGCGGGAGTCTCCCAGCCGGGTCATCCGCAAGCATCGGACACCGCCCGAATACCGGAACCTCCGTCGGAACGCCCCCTCCGGAACGCCCTTCGGATAGCCCCCTCGGAACCACCCACGGAATCGCCCTCTTGGAGTTGCCCCCTCGGAGTTGCCCCCTCGGCCTCCCCCTTGGACCGCCCCGGCGGGCGACGTGCGGTATCCGTTTTTCGGTTGGATACCGACACGCGAAAAGGCATGCCCCTGCCGGGGCCCTCCCTTTCGGTCCCGGGCGCCGCACAGGCGACGCCGGACGAATCCCTGCGGCTCTACTGAGCCCGGGAAATCTGCGACCAAGTATCGAATCTTTCGCTACGCCCCACATATCGGGAAGTTACCGCTTGCGGCGGCACTTTCCCCGACACTGTGACGTATCTACACGGATTCCATACCCGTATCAGCTCCGATTCCTCCGCCCGGAGGGACCACAGGGCCGCTTGCGCGCTCCTTGTCCCCGCCCGGCACAGGCTGCAAACCCTCGGAATGCGGAACTTGTTGTGAGACGATCACAGAGAGCGGGACACACGCCCCCTCTCTGCGAAAGTTGTTACCAGCTGGCCTTCGTAACGCCCGGGATCAGACCCTTCGAGGCCATCTCGCGGAACTGGATACGGCTGATGCCGAACAGGCGGATGTAGCCTTTGGGACGCCCCGTGATCTTGCAACGGTTGTGCTGGCGGATGGGATTCGAGTTGCGCGGCAGTTTCGACAGGGCGATCCAGGCCTCCTCGTGGTCCATCTCACCGCTCTTGACCTTTGCGGCGATCTCTTCGCGCTTGTGAGCGTAACGCTTTGCGAGCTTCTGACGCTTCACCTCGCGCGCCTTCATTGACTCTTTTGCCATAACTATTGGTTCTTTTTAGCGTTCTTGAAAGGAAGGCCGAACTCGCGGAGCAGGGCATAAGCCTCCTCGTCGGTCTTGGCCGTCGTTACGAAGGTGATCTCCATGCCGAAGATCTTGGTGATCTTGTCGATGTCGATCTCCGGGAAGATGATCTGCTCGGTGATGCCGAGGGTGTAGTTGCCCTTGCCGTCGAACTTCTCGTTGATACCCTTGAAGTCGCGGATACGGGGCAGTGCCACGGCGATCAGACGCTGCAGGAACTCGTACATCTTCGTGTCGCGCAGCGTGACACGCACGCCGATGGGCATGCCGCGACGCAGCTTGAAGTTCGAGATGTCCTTGCGCGAGCGGGTCTGGACAGCCTTCTGGCCGGCGATCAGCGTCAACTCGGCCTGGGCCACGTCGATGAGCTTCTTGTCGGCGACGGCCTGACCCATACCCTGGTTGATGACGATCTTGAGGAGCTTCGGGCACTGCATGATGCTCGAATAACCGAACTCCTTCATAAGGGCAGGAACGATCTGCTCCTTATACTGTGTCTTGAGTGTAGGAACGTATGCCATTATTTGATCTCCTCCCCTGACTTTTTAGCGTAACGAACTAATTTACCTTTGGCGTCTGCCTTGCGGCCCACCTTCGTCGGCTTGCCGCTCTTGGGGTCGAGCACCATGAGGTTAGAAACGTGGATAGGCGCCTCCTTCTCGATGATACCGCCCTGGGGATTCTGCGCATTGGGCTTGGTGGCCTTCTTGCAGATGTTCACGCCCTCGACGATGGCACGCTGCTTCGACACCTCGACCTTCAGGACCTTGCCCTGCTTGCCCTTGTTGTCGCCGGCGATGACCTGAACCATATCCCCTTTCTTAATATGCAATTTCACTGACATATCCGAAATCGTTTTTGATGATTACAATACTTCGGGTGCGAGGGAGATGATCTTCATGTACTGGTCACGCAGCTCACGCGCTACGGGACCGAAGATACGGGTACCGCGCATCTCACCCTGGTTGTTGAGCAGCACCACGGCGTTGTCGTCGAAACGAATGTACGAACCGTTGGCACGTCTGATCTCCTTGGTCGTCCGCACGACGACGGCCTTCGATACGGCGCCCTTCTTGACGTCGCCCGAGGGCGAAGCGCTCTTGACGGCGACCACGATCTTGTCGCCGATGGATGCGTAGCGACGCTTCGTGCCGCCAAGCACCCGGATGCAAAGAACCTCTTTGGCACCGCTGTTGTCAGCTACTACGAGTCTACTTTCCTGCTGTATCATAATTACTTGGCTCTTTCAATGATTTGTACTAATCTCCAACGCTTCGTCTTGCTCAGCGGGCGCGTCTCCATGATGCGCACGGTATCGCCCTCCTTGCAGGTCTCGTCGAGCGATTCGGCGACGAACTTGGTCGTCTTGTTGACGAACTTGCCATAGATCGGATGCTTCACCTTGCGGGCTACTGCAACCACAATGGTCTTCTCCATCTTGTTGCTGACAACCACCCCAATACGCTCTTTTCTAAGATTTCTTTCCATAGTTGTTCCTTATTTGGCGTTCTTTTGACGCAGAATTGTCAGCATGCGAGCTATGTCTCTGCGGTTTTTCTTAATGATCGACGGATTCTCGACGGGGGAGACTGCGTGCTGCACCTTCAGCTTCGCCAGCTGCGCCTTCTCGGCCTCGATGCGCTCCTGCAGGTCCTTGACGGCGATATCCCTGATTTCTGCACTTTTCATCTTCGTTCCGTTAGATTGTGGTTTCGACGTAGTCACGTCTTACGATAAACTTGGTGGTGATGGGCAGCTTCTGCGCACCCAGGCGAAGCGCCTCCTGCGCTACGGCCAGGGGCACACCCTCTGCCTCGAAGAGAATACGTCCGGGGGTGACGGGTGCCACGAAGCCTTCGGGATTACCCTTACCCTTACCCATACGCACCTCGGCGGGCTTCTTCGTGATGGGTTTGTCGGGGAAGATGCGGATCCAGAGCTGACCCTCACGCTTCATGTAACGGGTAATGGCCTGACGTGCTGCCTCTATCTGACGACCTGTGATCCAGGACGATTCAAGTGCCTTGATTGCGAACGATCCGTATGCAAGCTGGTTACCTCTTTGAGCGATACCCTTCATACGGCCTTTCTGCATTCTTCTAAATTTGGTCTTTTTCGGCTGTAACATGTTAGTTCTGCTTTAAAAAGGTCCTACTTACTTATTTGTTGCCGCGACGACGGCCACCGCGACGGTCTCCGCGGCCGCGGCGCTCGCCGCGCTCCCCGCGGTCGCCCGACGGAGCCTGTGCCGAAGCACCAGCGATCTCGAAAATGTCGCGCTTGCCGTAGACCGTACCCTGGCAGATCCACACCTTCACGCCGAGGATACCCACCTTCGTGAGCGCCTCCGTGAGGCTGTAGTCGATGTCGGCACGGAACGTGTGCAGCGGAATACGTCCCTCCTTGACTGTCTCGGTGCGGGCCATCTCGGCGCCGCCGACACGTCCGGCAACCTGGATCTTGATGCCCTCGGCGCCCATGCGCATGGTCGATGCGACGGCCGTCTTCACGGCGCGGCGGAACGACACGCGGCCCTCGAGCTGGCGGGCGATGTTCTGACCCACGATGACGGCATCCACCTCGGGACGCTTCACCTCGAAGATGTTGATCTGAATCTCCTTGCCGGTGAGCTTCTTGAGCTCCTCCTTGAGCTTGTCGACCTCCTGGCCGCCCTTGCCGATGATGATACCCGGACGGGCCGTCGAGATGGTCACCGTAACCAGCTTGAGCGTGCGCTCGATGATGATCTTCGAGATCGACGCCTTCTGAAGACGGACGTTCAGATACTTGCGGATCCTGGCGTCCTCGACGAGCTTGTCGGAGAAATCCTTGCCACCGAACCAGTTGGAGTCCCAACCGCGGATGATACCAAGACGATTTGCTATCGGATTAACTTTCTGTCCCATCTTCTCTCTACTTGTTTTCTACGGTTACCATTTTGTCAACTACGATCGTCACATGGTTCGAGCGCTTGCGGATGCGGTGTGCACGACCCCGGGGCGCAGCCTGAATACGCTTCAGCATGCGACCGCCGTCGACGAATACCTCCTTGACGCAGAGCGTCGTATCCTCCAGACGCTCGCCCTCGTTCTTGGCCTCCCAGTTGGCGATTGCCGACTTGAGGAGCTTCTCCATGCGGATCGAGGCCTCCTTCTTCGAGTAACGGAGAATGCCCAGTGCCTTGTTGATCTCCACGCCGCGGATGATGTCGGCCACCAGGCGCATCTTACGGGGAGAGGTCGGGCAGTCACGCATAATGGCAATGGCCTTCTGCTTCTTTTCAGCCTTCATTTTTTCGGCTGCTATTGCTTTTCTTGCACCCATTTTCTACCTATTTTTTCTTGTTACCTGAGTGACCGCGGAAGTTGCGCGTGGGGGCGAACTCACCGAGTTTGTGTCCCACCATGTTCTCCGTCACGTAGACCGGGATGAACTTGTTCCCGTTGTGCACGGCGATCGTCTGACCCACGAAGTCGGGGGAGATCATACTTGCTCGCGACCATGTCTTGATTACCGACTTCTTGTTGCCTTCGGCCTGAGCTACCACCTTGGCCTCAAGCTTGGGGTCGATAAACGGTCCTTTTTTTAATGAACGGCTCATTATGTACTCTTTTTAATTACTTTTTCTTCTTGGAAATAATGAATTTCGAAGTAGTCTTCTTCGGGTTGCGGGTCTTGTAACCCTTGGCCAGAAGACCCTTGCGCGAACGCGGGTGACCACCCGACGCACGACCTTCGCCACCACCCATCGGGTGATCGACCGGGTTCATGACGACACCGCGGTTGCGGGGACGACGGCCGAGCCAGCGCTCGCGACCGGCCTTGCCGGAGCTCTCGAGGCTGTGGTCGAGGTTCGACACGACACCCACCGTAGCGCGGCAAGTTACGAGTACCATACGAGTCTCGCCCGAAGGCAGCTTGATGACGGCGAACTTGCCCTCACGAGCCAGCAGCTGGGCGTAGGAACCGGCCGAACGCGCCATGGCGGCACCCTGACCGGGGTAGAGTTCGATGTTGTGGATGACCGTACCCAGCGGAATCTCGCTCAGGAAGAGCGTGTTTCCGACCTCGGGCGCAACTCCTGCGCCGCTCATTACGGTCTGACCCACCTGGAGTCCGTTCGGTGCGATGATGTAGCTCTTCACACCGTCGGCGTATACCAGAAGTGCAATACGTGCAGTACGATTCGGGTCGTACTCGATCGATTTCACAGTTGCAGCGATCCCGTCCTTCGAGCGCTTGAAGTCGACGTTGCGGTACATCTGCTTGTGACCGCCGCCGATGTAGCGGACCGTCATCTTGCCGGAGCTGTTACGGCCGCCCGTGCTCTTCTTGGGGCTCAACAACGACTTTTCAGGCGTCGACTTGGTAATCTCGTCGAACGTGCCGATAATCTTATGTCTTGTACCTGCGGTAACAGGCTTGAATTTTTTTACTGCCATCTTCGTTAGATATTACTGTAAAAATCGATCTTGTCTCCGTCCTTCAAGGTGACGATCGCCTTCTTGAAGTTGTTGGCACGGCCCTCCAGCAGACCCGCCTTCGTATAGCGGCTCTTGAGCTTGCCCATGTAGTTTACGGTGTTCACGTCCGTTACGACGACGTTGTACATCTGTTCTACGGCGTTGCGAATCTGCAGCTTGTTAGCTCTCACGTCCACGATAAAACCGTAGCGATTCAACTTCTCGCCCTGAATCGTCATTTTCTCGGTCAAAACCGGCTTAATAATAATTTCCATGGTAACTTTCTGCGTTTTTAAGCTAACAAAGTGTTCAATACGGTCTCGGCGCCCTCCACCATCACGATGGCCGAAGCGTTCATCACGTCATACGTGCAGACGTTCTGGGCCAGTACGGGCAGTACGTTGGGGATGTTGCGGCACGAGAGCTGCAGGTTGACGTTCGTCTCCGGCAGTACGAGCAGCACCTTCTTGTCGGCGACCTTCAGCGCCTCGGTCAGTGCCACGACCGACTTGGTCTTCGGGGCGTCCATCTTCACGCTCTCGAGCACGCAGATGGCGCCGGCCTGTGCCTTGTAGGTCAGGGCGCTGCGACGGGCCAGCTGCTTGAGCTTCTTGTTGAGCTTGAAGCTGTAGTCGCGCGGTACCGGACCGAATACGCGGCCGCCACCCGAGAAGAGCGGCGAGAGGATGCTGCCGCAGCGTGCGCCGCCGGTGCCCTTCTGACGCTTGAGCTTGCGCGTCGAACCGGCAACCTCGTTGCGCTGCTTCGACTTGTGCGTACCCTGACGCTGGTCAGCCAGATACTGCTTCACGTCGAGGTAGATAGCGTGGTCATTAGCCTCCACGCCGAAGACGGCATCGGAAAGAACTACCTTACGACCCGTTTCCTGTCCCTGTGTGTTCAATACAGCTAATTCCATACTACTTCTCAATTGTTAAATAAGCACCTTTTGCACCCGGAATCGAGCCCTTCACAAGGATGAGGTTGCTCTCGGGAATTACCTTCAATACACGCAGGTTCAGAACCTTGACCTGCTCACCGCCCATCTGGCCGGGCAGACGCTTGCCCTTGAAGACACGCGAAGGATAGGACGATGCGCCCAGCGAACCGGGCTTGCGCTGACGGTTGTGCTGGCCGTGGGTCTGACCGCCCACGCCACCGAAGCCGTGACGCTTCACTACGCCCTGGAAGCCCTTACCTTTCGATATCCCGGTCACGTCGACCCAGTCCTCCTCGGTGAAAAGGTCCACGGTGAGCGTGTCGCCGAGATTCACTTCAGGCATGCCCTTGAACTCCGCCAACTTGCGTTTCGGGGTCGTGCCGGCTTTCTTGAAGTGACCTAACAAACTGCTGCTGGTGTGCTTTTCACTCTTCTCGTCATAGGCAATCTGGACCGCTTCGTAGGAGTCCTTCTCCACGGTCTTGATTTGCGTAACAACGCACGGACCAGCCTCAATGACAGTGCATGGTATGTTCTTACCCTCGGCACTGTAAACGGAAGTCATTCCGATTTTCTTTCCAATAAGTCCTGACATTTGTTGTCGTTTGTTTGTTATGAATAAAGTGATTGAGTGCTATTCTTCTGCTGAAGCCTCCCTATCACACCTTGATCTCGACCTCGACGCCCGAGGGGAGCTCGAGCTTCATCAGGGCGTCGATCGTCTTGGGCGTCGACGAATAGATGTCGAGGATGCGCTTGAAGGTGCAGAGCTGGAACTGCTCGCGGGCTTTCTTGTTGACGAAAGTCGAGCGGTTCACCGTGAAAATCTGCTTGTGCGTGGGCAGGGGCACAGGGCCGCTCACGACGGCGCCCGTGCTCTTCACGGTCTTCACAATCTTCTCGGCCGACTTGTCCACGAGATTGTGGTCGAATGACTTTAACTTGATTCTAATCTTCTGGTTCATATCTTTGCTTATTCTATATCCTTACGTTTACCACTCGCTTTCTCGATGATCTCCTTGGCCAGGTTGGCGGGAACCTCCTCGAAGTGCGAGAACTCCATGGACGAGGTTGCGCGACCCGACGAAATGGTACGCAGCACGGTGACGTAGCCGAACATCTCCGACAGGGGCACCTTGGCCTTCACGACGCGGGCCGTACCCTTGGTCTCCATGCCGGTGATCTGGCCGCGGCGCTTGTTCAGGTCGCCGATGATGTCACCCATGTTCTCCTCGGGGGTAACGACCTCGACGGACATCACGGGCTCGAGGATCACCGATCCGGCCTTCGGCGCGGCATTGCGGTAACCGTTGCGGGCGGCGATTTCAAACGAAAGCTGATCCGAGTCCACGGGGTGGAACGAACCGTCCTTGAGCGTCACCTTCATCGAGTCCATCGGATAGCCGGCCAGTGCACCGTTGGCCATGGCGGCCTCGAAGCCCTTCTGAACCGAGGGGATGAACTCCTTGGGGATGTTGCCGCCCTTCACCTCGTCGACGAACGTAAGGCCCATCTTGCCCTCCTCGGCGGGACCGATCTCGAAGATGATGTCGGCGAACTTGCCTCGACCGCCGGTCTGCTTCTTGAAGACCTCGCGATGCTGGATCGTCTTGGTGAGCGCCTCCTTGTAGTTGACCTGCGGAGCGCCCTGGTTGATCTCGACACCGAACTCGCGGCGCAGACGGTCGACGATGATGTCGAGGTGCAGCTCACCCATACCGCTGATGACCGTCTGACCCGAATCCTCGTCGGTATGTACCGTGAAGGTGGGGTCCTCCTCGGCGAGTTTCGCCAGTGCGATGCCGAGCTTGTCGAGGTCCTTCTGCGTCTTGGGCTCCACGGCCAGACCGATCACCGGCTCGGGGAAGGTCATCTGCTCCAGCACGATCGGGGCGTTCTCGGCGCAGAGCGTATCGCCCGTGCGGATCTCCTTGAAGCCGACAGCCGCGCAGATGTCACCGGCCGAAACCGACTCGAGCGGGTTCTGCTTGTTGGCGTGCATCTGGTAGAGACGGCTGATGCGCTCGCGCTTGCCGCTGCGGGAGTTGTATACATACGAACCGGCATCGAGCTTGCCCGAGTAGACGCGCACGAAGGCCAGGCGGCCGACGAACGGGTCGGTAGCAATCTTGAAGGCCAGACCGCAGAAGGGCTCGTCCTCCGAAGCGTGGCGAATCTCCTCGGCCTCGGTCTTGGGGTTGATGCCCTTGACGGGGGGCACGTCCAGCGGCGAGGGGAGGAAGGCCATCACGTAGTCGAGCAGCTTCTGCACGCCCTTGTTGTGGAACGACGAGCCGCAGAGCATCGGGACGAGCTGCATCGAGATCGTGGCCTTGCGGATGGCGGCCAGCAGTTCGTCGGGGGTGATCGAATCGGGGTCCTCGAAGAACTTCTCCATCAGGGCGTCGTCCGTAGCGGCGACCTCCTCGATGAGCTTGGCACGCCACTCGGCAGCCTCGGCCTTCATCGACTCGGGAATCTCGCGCAGCTCGAAGTTGTCGCGGACGGTCTTGTCGTCGAAGTAATAGATCGCGTTATTATATATAAGGTCTACCAGTCCCTCGAACTTGTCCTCGGCGCCGATGGGCAGTACGACCGGCAGGGCCGTAGCGCCGAAGTGCTCCTTGATCTGTGCGCAGACCGAGAAGAAGTCGGCACCCGTGCGGTCCATCTTGTTGACGTAACCGATACGGGGAACGTGGTATTTGTCGGCCTGACGCCATACGGTCTCCGACTGGGGCTCCACACCGCCCACGGCGCAGAACGTGGCGATTGCGCCGTCGAGCACACGCAGCGAACGCTCCACCTCGACGGTGAAGTCCACGTGTCCCGGGGTGTCGATCAGGTTGATCTGGTACTGATGGTCCTTGTAGTGCCAGAAGGCCGTCGTGGCGGCCGAGGTGATCGTGATGCCGCGCTCCTGCTCCTGGACCATCCAGTCCATCGTGGCGCCGCCCTCGTGCACCTCACCGATCTTGTGGGTCTTGCCCGTGTAGAAAAGGATTCGCTCGGACGTAGTGGTCTTACCGGCATCGATGTGGGCCATGATACCGATATTGCGGGTATAATGCAAATCTCTGGTTGCCATCTCTGAGTCCGTGTTTTAGAATCTGAAGTGTGCGAATGCCTTGTTTGCCTCGGCCATGCGGTGCATCTCCTCCTTGCGTTTGAAGGCGGCACCCTGCTGGTTGTAGGCGTCCATGATTTCAGCTGCGAGCTTATCAGCCATCGTCTTGCCGGCGCGCTTGCGGGAATAGAGGACAAGGTTTTTCATGGAAATAGAAATCTTGCGCTCCGGACGAACCTCCATAGGAACCTGGAACGTCGCGCCACCGATACGCTTCGATTTCACTTCGACTTGGGGCGTGATGTTCTCCAGGGCCTGTTTCCAGATTTCCAGCGGAGATTTATCAGCATCCTTCATCTTCTTGCCCACGATTTCGAGCGAGTCGTAGAAAATCGAGTAGGCAATACTCTTCTTACCATCCAGCATGAGGTTGTTCACGAAACGGGTCACGGCCACGTCTCCGAACTTCGGATCCGGAAGTAGAATTCGCTTTCTTGGCTTAGCTTTTCTCATTGCTATTGAAAAATGTTCAGATTAAATTTGGTTTCCCTTCACTATTTGCCTGCCTTGGGGCGTTTTGCACCGTACTTCGAGCGGCGCTGACGGCGTCCGTCGACACCTGCCGAGTCGAGCGCACCGCGCACGAGGTGATAACGTACACCGGGGAGGTCCTTCACACGACCGCCGCGGACGAGCACGATCGAGTGCTCCTGCAGGTTGTGGCCCTCGCCGGGGATGTAGGCGTTGACCTCCTTGCCGTTGGTCAGACGAACACGTGCCACCTTACGCATGGCCGAGTTAGGCTTCTTCGGGGTCGTCGTGTACACACGCGTACAAACGCCTCGGCGCTGGGGACACGCGGCCAGTGCGGGAGACTTCGACTTGTCCTCCAGCGACACGCGGCCGTTTCTTACTAACTGTTGAATAGTTGGCATTTTAAAACTGTCCTTTAAGTGTTAAAAAATCTATCTCCATTGTCCAAAATGGACTGCAAAGGTACGCATTTTTTTGGAAATCCAATACTTCCCTCCATCTTTTTTTGCCTTTTTTCAGCGATTTAGCCGCTTTCGGAAACTTTTTGCTTATATGTCCCGTAAAACCATAAGCAAACATTTATACGTGTTTTCGGAATACGCTGTCAGCAAGCCTGTTAAACGGCGCGCGGCGCGGAGACGAAAAAACGGGCCGCAGGAGAGAGTCCTCCCGCGGCCCTGCCATTCCGTATACACTGTACATCAACGAGATATGCGGACTACCCAACCGTTATCGTAGCCCGATCCATGGTCGACGCCGTCAACCCGGACGAGGCTCTTCACGTCGGGCTCGTCGCCATGCCAGACGATGTAGAGGTCGAACTCCACCTCGGTCGTCGATCCGTCCTCCCACTCGACGGTAAACCGCTGATCGCGGTAGTTGTCCGTCGGGGAGAACTCGCCGAAGGAGAGATGCCACCCCTGAAGCTCCTCCAGGGACGAATAATAGGGGTCGCGCTCCAGCCGCAGGGCCAGCGGACGCGGCATGTTAAAGCGGCTGACGGGAGCGGAAGGCTCCGTAACGATCCCATAGCGTTCACCCTTGTAGGAAACCGCAACGGCCTCTTCCCCGATGAAGTTCTCCGAAGCCGGATCGAGCAGGTTTTCACCGGTTTCGGCATCGGTCACGACAAAGCGGACCGACGGGTTGACAAAATCCCAGATCGCGGGATGTTCCGACTTCCTGTCATCGGAGCATCCGGCCAGCGACAGCACGGCGGCAGCAAACACCACCAGCCGTTTTCCACAACGTGTCATTCGATTTTTCATAGGCTCTATCGGTTTTGGTGGTTGTCGACTTCGGATTGTGCGGGTAGCCGGCTTTCACCCGCTATTCCATTGAATAAATGAGAAAAAAGCCGAATTACTGCATTCGCCGAAGCGGTTTTTGCGAAAGAAATCGGAAAGGCGGTCCGGAAACGGAAAGTTTTGCTTATTTTTGCAGGAAATTCGACAATCAACAAGACACGATATGGACTACAATTTCAAGGAGATCGAAGCCCGCTGGCAGCAGCGCTGGCGCGACGAGAAAACCTACCACGTCGAGATCGACCCCGCGCGGCCGAAGTTCTACGTGCTCGACATGTTCCCCTATCCGTCGGGCGCGGGCCTGCACGTGGGGCATCCGCTGGGCTACATCGCCTCGGACATCTACTCGCGCTACAAGCGCCTCAAGGGCTTCAACGTCCTGCACCCGATGGGCTACGACGCCTTCGGCCTGCCGGCCGAGCAGTACGCCATCCAGACGGGGCAGCACCCGGCCGTGACGACCGAGCAGAACATCGCCCGCTACCGCGAGCAGCTCGACAAGATCGGCTTCTCGTTCGACTGGGACCGCGAGGTGCGCACGTGCGACCCGGCCTACTACAAGTGGACGCAGTGGGCCTTCCTCAAGATGTTCTCGCACTACTACGACAACCGCCGGCAGCAGGCCCGCCCGATCGGGGAGCTCGAGGCCGCCTTCGCCGCTTCGGGCACCGAGGGGATCGACGCCGCCGCAACGCAGGAGCTGCACTTCACGGCCGATGAATGGAACGCCTGGGACGAGAAGCGCCGCGAGCAGGTGCTGCAGAACTACCGTCTGGCCTTCCGCGCCGACACGATGGTCAACTGGTGCCCGAAGCTGGGCACGGTGCTGGCCAACGACGAGGTGCACGACGGGCTGTCGGTGCGCGGCGGCTACCCCGTGGAGCAGAAGCGCATGAAACAGTGGCTGCTGCGCGTGACGGCCTACGCCCAGCGCATGCTCGACGGACTCGACCGCCTCGAGTGGAGCGACTCGCTCAAGGAGATCCAGCGCAACTGGATCGGCCGCTCGGAGGGTGCGCAGGTCTTCTTCGACATCCAGGGTTCGGACCGCAAGCTGGAGATCTTCACCACGCGTCCCGACACGATCTTCGGCGTGACGTTCATGGTCATTGCCCCCGAGCACGAATGGGTCGACTTCCTGACGACCGAGGAGAACCGCGCCGCCGTGGCCGCCTACCTCGACGAGACGAAGAAGCGCTCGGAGCGCGACCGCATCGCCGACACGAAGCGCGTGAGCGGCGTAGCGACGGGCTCCTGCGCGATCAACCCCTTCACGGGCCGCGCCATTCCGATCTACATCTCCGACTATGTGCTCGCCGGCTACGGCACGGGGGCCATCATGGCCGTCCCGGCCCACGACTCGCGCGACTGGGCCTTCGCCCGCCACTTCGGGCTGGAGATCATCCCGGTGGTCGAGGGCGGCGACGTCGAGAAGGAGTCCTACGACGCCAAGTCGGGCAAGCTCATCAACTCGGACTTCCTCAACGGACTGGACGTCAAGGAGGCGATCCCGACGATGTTCGCCGAGATCGAGCGCCGCGGCCTAGGCAAGCGGCTGGTGAACTACCGCCTGCGCGACGCCATCTTCTCGCGCCAGCGCTACTGGGGCGAGCCCTTCCCGATCTACTACAAGGACGACACGGCCTGCCCGCTGCGCGAGGAGCAGCTGCCGCTCGAGCTGCCGCCCGTCGCCGACTTCGGCCCCACGGCCGAGGGCGAGCCGCCCCTGGCCCGCGTCAAGGGGTGGTGCACGCCCGAAGGGTATCCCTACGAGCTCTCGACGATGCCGGGCTTCGCCGGCTCGTCGGCCTACTACCTGCGCTACATGGACCCGCACAACGACCGTGCGCTGGTCGGCCGCGAAGCCGACGAGTACTGGCGCTCGGTGGACCTCTACGTCGGCGGCATCGAGCACGCCACGGGTCACCTCATGTACTCGCGCTTCTGGAACATGTTCCTCTACGATCTGGGATACGTCTGCGAGGAGGAGCCCTTCCGCAAGCTCGTCAACCAGGGCATGATCCAGGGCCGCTCGAACTTCGTCTACCGCGTCGTCGGCACCAACAAGTTCGTCTCGCTGGGGCTGCGCGACCGGTATGAGACGCAGCAGATCCACGTCGACGTCAACATCGTCCGCAACGACGTGCTCGACCTGGAGGCCTTCCGGGCGTGGCGTCCGGAGTTCCGCGACGCGGAATTCATCCTCGAGGACGGCAAGTATGTCTGCGGCTGGGCCATCGAGAAGATGTCCAAGTCGATGTACAACGTCGTCAACCCCGACTACATCGTCGAAAACTACGGCGCCGACACGCTGCGCATGTACGAGATGTTCCTCGGGCCGCTCGAGCAGTCGAAACCCTGGGACACGAACGGCATCGACGGCGTGCACAAGTTCCTGCGCCGCTTCTGGCGCCTCTTCTTCGACCGCGACGGGCAGTTCCGCCTCACGGACGAGCCAGCGACCGAAAAGGAGCTGCGCACGCTGCACAAGACGATCAAGAAGGTCACCGAGGATATCGAGAACTTCTCGTTCAACACCTCCGTGGCAGCCTTCATGATCTGCCTGAACGAGCTGGGCGACTGCTCCAAGCGCGCGGTGCTCGAGCCGCTCGTCGTGCTGCTGGCCCCCTTCGCCCCGCACATCGCCGAGGAGCTCTGGGCGCAGGCCGGACACACGACCTCGGTATGCGACGCCACGTATCCGGTCTGCGAGGAGAAATACCTCGTGCAGAGCGCCTTCGAGTATCCCGTCTCGGTCAACGGCAAGCTCCGCTTCAAGAAGGAGTACGCCACGACGATGACCCCGGCGGAGATCCAGGCGGCCGTTGTCACGGCGCCCGAGGCGCAGAAGTGGCTCGACGGCAAGGCCCCGAAGAAGGTGATCGTCGTGCCGGGCAAGATCATCAACATCGTGATCTGACACGGCGCCCGGCGGCGAGGGGGGGGGCGATCCGGCCCCGCCCCGCCGTCCCGTCCGCATTCCTATTCCGACAAACAACCGAACCGAGATGAAACGCCACCTCACCATCGCACTCGCCACCCTGCTGACGACCACCGCCGCGGCACAGCAGCCCGACTACGGGCAGGCCGCCACCGTCCGCATCTGGGACAACGCCACGGCGCCCCACAGCAACGGCATCACCGCCCCCGAGGAGGAGCAGGAGCCCTACCGCATCGCCCGGACCTCCGAGGCCGAGCTGTACCTCTTCCCGGCCGAGGCGTCGAAAGCCACCGGGCAGGGGGTCGTCATCTGCCCGGGCGGCGGGTATGTCCGCCTGGCCATGGACCACGAAGGGTTCCTCATGGCCCGCTGGTTCGCCTCGCAGGGCATCACGGCGGCGGTGCTCAAGTACCGCATGCCGAACCACCACCCCGAGGTGCCGCTCGAGGATGCCGAGCAGGCGCTGCGGCTGCTGCGCGGCGACGTGCCGGGGCTGCCGCGCGAGCTGCTGCCGCAGCCCGACAGGGTCGGCATCGTCGGCTGCTCGGCGGGCGGGCACCTCGGGGCCGTGCGTCCCGCCTTCGCAATCCTCTACTACCCGGTCATCACCGCCACCCCGGGCGAGGCGCACGAAGGGTCGTTCGATAACCTGCTCGGCGAGCGCACGCCGGAGCGCGACGCGGCCTATTCGCTCGAGCGGTGTGTCACGCCGGCCACCCCGCCGACGCTGCTGCTGCTCTCGGACGACGACCGCTCGGTCCCCCCGACCAACGCCACGCGCTACTACGAGGCGCTCAAGCGGCACGGCATCCCCGCCTCGCTGCACATCTACCCCTCGGGCGGCCACGGATGGGGCATCCGCGACACGTTCCGCTACCGGGAGCAGTGGCAGCAGGCCGTCACCGACTGGCTCGCCGTGCAGCTTCAGGCAGCGACGGGCGAATGACACAGGCAAGGGCGTCCGAGGGGCGTCCTTGCGCCGTTTGAAACCCCTGCCGCTGGCATTTGCCGATTATTTTGTATCTTTGTCCAACAAATCGACCCCCGAAATGAAGATTTCCCAAGCACACATCGAGCAACTGCGCAACCTGCTGGCACGACCCGCCCAACGGTTCGTCATCGTGTCGCACACCAATCCCGACGGCGACGCCGTGGGATCGTCGCTCGCCTGGGCCGAGATTCTGCGCGGCATGGGCCACGCGGTGACCTGCATCGTGCCGAACAAATACCCCTACTTCCTCGACTGGATGGAGGGTATCGACGAAATCGTCATCTTCAAGACCGACACCGAGGGCCGTGCCGTGCGGGCCATCGAAGAGGCCGACGCAATCTTCTGCCTCGACTTCAACGCCGTGCCGCGGCTCGAGATCCTCAGCGAGACGATCCAGGCCAACACCACGGCGCGGCGCGTGCTGATCGACCACCACCTCTCGCCCGACGACGGATTCGACCTCGCCCTCTCGTTTCCCGACTCCTCGTCGACCTGCTTCGTGGTCTACTCGATCATCGAGGCGCTCTGCGGCACCGACGCCATCACGCGGCGCATGGCCGAGGCGCTCTACGTGGGGATGATGACCGACACGGGAAACTTCGCCTTCTCGTTCCTCACGCCCGAGCTGTTCCGCGCCGTGGCGGTGCTCGTCGAGCGGGGCATCTCGATCCCGACGATCCACAACAACGTCTACAACGCCTATACCGAGGGCCGGGCCCGGCTCTTCGGCTACGCCATCAACCGCAAGATGGAGATCATCCAGGACGGCACGGTGGCCTACATGTCGCTGCTCGAGAGCGAGATGCGACGCTTCCAGTTCCAGCAGGGCGACAGCGAGGGTTTCGTGAACTACGCGCTGACGATCAAGAAGATGAAGATGTCGGCCATGTTCCTCGCCCACCGCAAGTTCATCCGCGTGTCGCTGCGCTCGCGCGGCGACGTGGACGTCAACCTCTTCGCCCGCAAATACTTCAACGGCGGCGGGCACAAGAACGCCGCGGGCGGCAAGTCGTTCGTCTCGATGGAGGAGACCATCGCCCACTACATCCGCTCGGTCAAGGAGTTCGCCGAGGAGGGACACCTCGGCTGATGCCATGGACGACTTCCGCCTCAAGGTCTTCATCACGGCGGCCCGGACGCTGAGCTTCACCCGGACCGCCGAACAGCTGTGCATCTCGCAGCCGGCCGTCAGCAAGCACGTCGGCGAGCTGGAGAGCCGCTACCGGGTCCAGCTCTTCAACCGGCGCGGCAGCCGCCTGGAGCTCACCGACGCGGGCCGCACGCTGCTCGACGCCGCGGAGCGCATCCTCGACGACTACCGCCGCATGGAGTACGAGGTGAGCCTCTGCACGCGCCAGACCGAGGGCGAGCTGCGTCTGGGCGCCAGCACGACCGTCGCCCAGTACCTGCTGCCGCCGATCCTCGCCCGCTTCACCGCCCGCTTCCCGGGCATCCGCATTTCGATGCTCTCGGGCAACAGCGGCCAGATCGAACACGCGCTCGAGGAGCACGCCATCGACCTGGGCATCGTCGAGAGCATGAGCCGCCGGCAGGGGCTCCACTACACGCTCTTCACACACGACGAACTGGTCCTCATTACCCGCACGGGCGGCAAATACGCCCGCACCGAATCGCTCACGGCCGACGCCCTGCGGCACATCCCGCTCGTCCTGCGCGAGGAGGGGTCCGGCACGCTCGAGGTCATCGCCGCGGCCCTCGCCGCGGCGGGCATCCGCCTCCCGCAGCTGCACGTGGTCATGCGGCTCGGCACAACGGAAGGGATCAAGTCCTTCGTCCGCAACAGCGACACGATGGCCATCGTCTCGGTCATCTCGGTCGTCGACTGCCTGCGCAGCGGCGTGCTGCGGATCGTCGACTGGGAGGACCTGACCATGCGCCGCGACTTCTCGTTCGTCCACGCCGAGACGACGCCCGCCCCCCTTGCCGGGCAGTTCATCGACTTTGCCCGCGCCAACCTCTGACCGCTGCCGCCATCCGCACGGCCCTGCGCACAGGAGCCCCGTCCGAAGGGCGGCTCCGCAGCGCATCCCGAAAAAGGGCCGACCCGCGCAGACCCGCTCGCCGATTCGCCCCGCAACGGAACCTGCTGCGGGTCAGTCCATAACCGCAGGTTATTCCGGATAACAAAAAACCTATTCCGCAACTCGATAAAAGGTGCGATCTTTGCGGCCGAATCAAAGAAAGTTATCGCATGTTGGAAAAAGGCAACCGGGCAAACGCCCTTCACGGCATCCTGCTGATCGCACTCTTCTCGTTCGCGGCGTTCTACATCGCCGAAATCCCCTTCGTCAGACGGCTCTCGTTCAGCCCGCTGATCGTCGGCATCATCCTCGGCATGCTCTATGCCAACAGCCTGCGCAACAAACTGCCCGAGACGTGGGTCCCGGGCATCAAGTTCTGCACGAAGCAGATTCTCCGCTGGGGCATCATCCTCTACGGATTCCGCCTGACACTGGCCCAGGTAGCGGCCGTCGGGCTCCCGGCGCTGGCCGTCGACCTGATCGTCGTGACGGTGACCATCCTGGGCGGCGTAGCGCTGGGCCGCCTGCTGCGTATCGACGCCGACACGGCGCTGATGACCTCCACGGGCAGCGCCATCTGCGGCGCCGCGGCCGTACTGGGGGCCGAGCCGGTGGTCAGGTGCGAAGGGTACAAGACCGCCATCGCCGTCTCGACGGTCGTGATCTTCGGCACGATCTCGATGTTCCTCTACCCGATCATGTACCGCACAGGGCTGCTCGACGGGCTCTCGGACACGGGCGTGGCGATCTACACGGGCAGCACGCTCCACGAGGTGGCCCACGTGGCCGGAGCGGGCAACGCCATGGACCCGACCGACGCGCTGGGCATCGCCGGCACGGCGACCATCACGAAGATGATCCGCGTCATGCTGCTGGCCCCGGTGCTCGTCATCATGAGCTTCGCGCTGGCCGGACGCCGTCGCCGCACGGCCGCAGCCGGTGCCGGTGCTGCGGTCGCCGAAACCGCCGGAAAGCAGGAGAAGAGCCGCATCACGATTCCGTGGTTCACCTTCGGATTCATCGGCGTGATCTGCCTCAACTCGCTGTTGCAGCAGCTGTGCAGCGCCGCCACCGTGCGCGAAATCCCGCTCAACGGCGCGATCGAATACATCGACACCTTCCTGCTGACGATGGCCATGACGGCGCTCGGCACCGACACGAGCATCGACAAGTTCCGGCAGGCCGGAGCCAAGCCCTTCGTGCTGGCCGGACTGCTCTACGTCTGGCTCGTCGTGGGCGGCTATTTCCTCACGAAGTACCTCGTCGGGGCGATGTAACGTAAGGATCTCCCGCACGGTCCCCGCCGTGGAGCATGAAGTGTGGATCGATTCAGAGAATGCGGGGAAGTTCCGGTTGCAGGTGATCCGAATAGCGCAGCACATGCTCGCGCACGAAGTCCGCGAAAAGGCGGGCTTCTTCTTTTGTCAGGGGGTCGGGGCGGCTCATGAGCACCAGCTGGTGGGCATGGAACGGCCGCGTGAAGGAGGGGTGGATGTAGTCGTAGGCGTTCGTGACGAAGCCAATCCGCTCGTAGAAGTGCTGCCGCCGGATCGAAATATCGTCCACGGGCGGATCAATCTCCAGCACCACGCGGCGGGCCTTCGCGCAGAAGGCCGAGAGGATGTGCGACCCCATGCGTCGGCCCCGCAGCGCGGGCGCGACGGCCAGGTGCTCGATGTAGCGGCAGGGGCCGGTGTCCCAGTGGAAAAGCAGCCCGACGAACTCCCCGCCGGAGCAGACGGCATCGGCCTCGAAGGCCGGGTCGCCGAAGGCGCGGTCGTAGTTTTCGGCCCGCCAGCGTTCGCACGCCGGGAAGGAGTGTTCATACAGGTGCCACGTCTCGGCCCACAGGGCGTCCGTGCGCGAGCAGAGCGGGATGAATCGCAGTTGCTGTTCCATGTTCCGGTTTTTTCGGCAAGATAGCACAAAATCCCCGCACGGCAAAATGAAAAACAGCAGCGTCCGCCTCCGTTCGCACGATTTGTCCGAAAAAGCGCGTATCGCTGCGCCTGTCCGGACCGGACGGGGCGACAAGGCGCCGTATCCGGATCGGAAAAGAGAGACAGGAGGGGGTCAGCGCTTCCCCGCAGCGGATTTCGCGGCCGCGGCCCGGCTTCCGCCGGATGGCGCCGGGGAGGAGGAGTCCGGAGCGGAGGCGACGGCCGCACGCTTGAGGTCGGCGGCCCGCTTGCGGCACCACGGGGCGATGCCGCAGGCGTCGCACTTCGGGGCACGGGCCGTGCAGACGTAGCGTCCGTGCAGGATCAGCCAGTGATGGGCCACGGGCAGCAGGTGCGAGGGGATGTTGCTTTCGAGCGTCCGCTCGGTCTGGAGCGGCGTCTTCGAGTTGGTCGTCAGGCCGATGCGGTTCGAGACACGGAAAACGTGCGTGTCGACGGGCATCACCTCGCGCTGCCACAGCACCGCCCCGAGCACGTTGGCCGTCTTGCGGCCCACGCCCGGCAGGCGCTGCAGCTGCTCCAGGTCGTCGGGCACCTCGCCGCCGAACTCGTCGCACAGCATGCGGGCCATGCGCGCGAGGTTGCGGGCCTTGTTGTTGGGATAGGAGATGCTCCGGATGTAGGGGTAGATCTCCTCGGCCGAGGCCTCCGCCAGCGCAAAGGAGGTCGGGAAACGCTCGAAAAAGGCCGGCGTCGTCATGTTGACCCGTTTATCGGTGCACTGTGCCGAGAGGACCACCGCAACAAGCAGCTGGTAGGGGTTTTCGTAGTGCAGTTCGCTCTCGGCCACAGGCATGTGCTCCGAGAACCAGGCGATCACGCCTTCGTATCGTTGTTTGGTTGTCATCGTGTGTCGGTATTGCGTCTGAACAGCAGTTTCTTCACCAGCAGCCCGTACCCCTCGGGGCAGAGCAGCAGCCACGGCGTGCGCCGCACGTCGCGCCACCAGCGCGTGAGGTACTCGCCGACCCCGCCGTGGTACGACAGCACCCACAGGGCGTCGGACGAACGCTTGCGCAGCAGTCTGCGGCGGCACCGCCCGCCGTGGTAGCGGGCATCCATCCACAGCCCGATGTCGCAGAGCGAGTCGACGAAGGCAATCCGCCGGCGGTAGAGCCCGCTGTGGCTCACGCTGGCGGGCAGCACGCGGTGCACGGCCGTCACGGCGTCGACGAAGCAGACCCCGGCATGGAGCGCGCACCAGAGCCACATGGGCTGGTCGTCGGTCAGCCACTCGGGATGCTCCTCGGGCCGCACCTCGGCGTAGTAGCGGGCCACCAGCTCGCGGCGCGCCACGGCGCAGTAGTTGTCCACCGGGTTGCGGAAGACCATGCGGCCGAAGTCGGTCGAGCACTCCGCCGGAAAGGGGGTGCGGACGCCGGTCGCCTGGTCGCAGCGCTCCGTGCGCGTATAGCAGAGCCCGCAGGAGGGGTCGGCCTCGAGCCGCTCGACCTGCCGGCGGAGCTTGTGCGGGTCCTCCCACCAGTCGTCGCCGTCGCAGTAGGCGACATAGCGGCCGCGGCACGCCTCGAACGTGCGGCGGTAGTTGGCCCGCCACCCCACGTTCGCGGGGCCCGTCACCAGCCGCACCCGACCGGGATACCGCTCGGCATATTCGCGGCAGATCGCGGGCGTGGCGTCCGTACTGCAATCCTCGCCCAGCACCAGCTCCACGTCGAAGGGGGTCTGCTGCGCCAGCACCCCCTCGATCGCCTGCCGCAGGTAGGGGGCGTGGTTGTAGGTGGTCATCACGACCGAAACGAGAGGCGTCTGCATCGGATCAGCATCTGGTCAGCCGGGCGAACTTCGCCAGCAGGGTCTTCTCCCCGGCGTTGTCGAAGGCCACGACGAGTTTCTGGTCTCCCGCAAGCTGCTCGATGCGCCGGATGACGCCGACACCGAACGTGGCGTGCTCGACGCGGTCGCCCACGGCATAGTCGCCCGCGGCGGCCGGTGCCGTGTTCTGCGCCGGGCGGACCCCCAGCCGGCGCATCCCCGCGGTCGAGGGGCGCGGCGGCTGCACGAGAGCCGGATCAGAAGCGGCGGGACGGGATGTCTGCCGCTGCGACGCAACGTGCCCGGGACCTTCGGCCGCCGTGCGGGCATAGCGCCGCGCCGCACCCGATTCGCCGTCTGCCGGGCGCCCGAAGCCGCCCGATGTGCCGTAACCTCCGCGCGCGCCGTATCCGCCCGCCGGGGCACCCCCCGTGCGGGAGGCCGACGCACCCTGCCGCTGCTGCTGGAAGCGGTAGTCGAAGCGGCGGCGCAGCTCGTCGATGGCCGAAGGGCCGCCGGGCTCCTGCTGCCGCTGCGTGCGCAGCTCCTGCGTGTCGAAATCGGCCTCGACGTAGCGCGGGTCGATCTCGCGCAGGAAGCAGCTCGGGCGCGAGAACTCCATGTTGCCCCACTTGAAGCGCGTCTCGGCATAGGAGATCGTCGCCTGCACCTTCGCCCGCGTGAGGGCGACGTAGAAGAGGCGCCGCTCCTCCTCGATGCCGTCGGGCGACTCGGCGGCCCGCTGCGAGGGAAAGAGGTTCTCCTCGAGCCCCACGATATAGACGTATTTGTACTCCAGCCCCTTGGCCGAGTGGACGGTCATGAGCGTCACCTTGTCGTCCTCCTCCGGATCATCCTTGTCCATGTCGGTCATGAGCATCACCTGCTGCAGCCACTCCTCGATCGTGGCCTCCTCGTCCGCCTGCCGCTCGCCGCCGCGGATCTCGGCATCGCGCTGCTCCTTGAAGAGCTGCATCGAGTTGAGCAGCTCCTCGATATTGTCCAGCGCCGACGTCGCCTCGGGCGAGTTCTCCGCGCGGTAGGCCGCCAGGATGCCCGAGCGCGAGGCGATCTCCAGACCGAAGTCGTAGAGCCCCTTCTCGTTGCGGGCGAGCGACAGCGCGCGGATCATCGCCACGAACTCGGCGACCTTGCGGGCAATGGTCCGCTGCACGGGATCTGCCGCGGGCTCGGCGACCAGCGCGTCGACCGCCTCCCACATCGAGCTGCCCTGCGCGGCAGCCAGCTGCGCGATGCGCTGCACGGTCGTCTCGCCGATACCGCGCGCCGGGTAGTTGACGATGCGCCGGAAGGCCTCGTCGTCGCGCGGGTTGATGACCAGCCGGATGTAGGCCAGCAGGTCCTTGATCTCCTTGTGGTCGTAGAACGACGACCCCTTGTAGATGCGGTAGGGAACGCCGCGGCGCCGCAGGTTGTCCTCCAGCACGGCCGACTGGTTGTTCGTGCGGTAGAGGATCACCACGTCCGACCAGCGGTCGCCCGTCTCGCGGATCTTCTCGCGCAGGTCCGAGACGACCATCTCTGCCTCCTCGCGGTCGGTGTAGGCCTTCAGGATGCGGATCTTCTCGCCCACGGCGCCCTCCGAGAAGCAGTGCTTCTCCATGCGCTTGTGGTTGCGGGCGATCACCGAGTTGGCCGCCTCGACGATCGTGCGCGTCGAGCGGTAGTTCTGCTCCAGCTTGAAGACCATTGCCGAGGGGTAGTCCTTCTTGAAGGAGAGGATGTTCTCGATCTTGGCCCCGCGGAACGAGTAGATCGACTGCGCGTCGTCGCCCACGACGCAGACCCGCGAGTGGAGCTGCGAGAGGCGCCGGATGATGATGTACTGCGCGTAGTTCGTGTCCTGGTACTCGTCGACGAGGATGTACTCGAACTGCTCCTGGTAGCGCCGCAGCACGTCGGGGTGGTCGCGCAGCAGGATGTTGGTCTGCAGCAGCAGGTCGTCGAAGTCCATGGCGCCGTTGTGCTTGCAGCGCTGGCAGTAGATGTTGTAGATGTTGCCGAACTCGGGAATCTGCGCCTGCCGGTCCTCGGCGGCGTAATTTGCCGAGGCGAGGTAGGCCCCGGGGGTCACCAGGCAGTTTTTGGCATAGGATATGCGCGAGGCCAGAACATTGGGCTTGTACTTCTCGTCGGCAAGGTTCAGCTCGCGGACAATCGTCTTGAGGAGGTTGCGGCTGTCGGCCGGCTCGTAGATCGTGAACGACTGCGGAAAGCCGATCAGCTCGGCGTTTTCGCGCAGGATGCGCGAGAAGACCGAATGGAACGTGCCCATGCGGATGCGGCGCGCGCGGTTGTCGGGGAGCATCTGCGCGATGCGCGTGCGCATCTGCTCGGCGGCCTTGTTCGTGAAGGTCAGCGCGAGGATGCGCTCCGGCGCCACGCCCTGCTCGATCATGTAGGCGATGCGCGAGGTCAGCACGCGCGTCTTGCCCGAGCCGGCGCCGGCGATGATGAGCGAGGGAACGTCGTAGTGGATGACCGCGTCGCGCTGCGCGGGATTCAGCCCCGCAAGGATGGGTGATTCGTTGGATTCCATGCCCGCAAAGTTAATAAGTTTTGAGGAAGATTTTTTGGCGAATAAATAATATCTTTGCACGTTGAATCGTTAAAGAGAACACATTCGGCGACAAGACAACAACATACGATAAAACAATGAGCGAAGTCATCAACATCAAGGAACTCAACGAGCGTATCGAACGCGAATCGGTCTTCGTGGATACGCTGCGCACCGAAATGGGCAAGGTCATCGTCGGCCAGAGCCACCTGGTCGACACCCTGCTGATCGGCCTGCTGTCGAACGGACACATCCTGCTCGAGGGCGTGCCGGGACTGGCCAAGACGCTGGCCATCACGACGCTGGCCAAGGCCGTCGACGCCGATTTCTCGCGTATCCAGTTCACGCCCGACCTGCTGCCGGCCGACCTGTTGGGTACGCTGATCTACTCGCAGAAGAGCGAGGACTTCATCGTCCGCAAGGGCCCGATCTTCGCCAACTTCGTGCTGGCGGACGAGATCAACCGTTCGCCGGCCAAGGTGCAGTCGGCGCTGCTCGAGGCGATGCAGGAGCGTCAGGTGACCATCGGTGACAACACCTACCCGCTGCCGCAGCCCTTCCTGGTGCTGGCCACGCAGAACCCCCTCGAGCAGGAGGGTACCTACCCGCTGCCCGAGGCGCAGGTCGACCGTTTCATGCTCAAGGTGCGCATCTCCTACCCCAAGAAGCAGGAGGAGCGCGACATCGTGCGCATGAACCTCTCGGGCGCCGGCATGCCGCAGGTGGTCAAGGTCATCACGCCCGAGGACATCGTCAAGGCCCGCAAGGTGGTCGAGGACGTCTACATGGACGAGAAGATCGAGAAGTACATCGTCGACATCATCTTCGCCACGCGTGAGCCGGCCGAATACAACCTCCAGCGGCTGCAGAGCCTGATCGCCTACGGCGGATCGCCGCGTGCGTCGATCTCGCTGGCCAAGGCCGCCCGCACCTACGCCTTCATCCGCCGCCGCGGATACGTCATCCCGGAGGACGTGCGCGCCGTCTGCCACGACGTGCTGCGCCACCGCATCGGGCTCACCTACGAGGCCGAGGCCGAGAACATCTCCACCGAGGAGATCATCACCGACATCCTCAACAACGTAATCGTACCCTAACGATGCAGCAGACCGAAAACGATATTCTGAAACGTGTCCGCAAGATCGAGATCAAGACCCGCGGTCTTTCCAACGAGATTTTCGCCGGAAAGTACCACACGGCCTTCCGCGGCAGGGGCATGTCGTTTTCCGAAGTGAGGGAGTACCGGGCCGGCGACGACGTGCGCGACATCGACTGGAACGTCACGGCCCGTTCGCGCAAACCCCACATCAAGGTCTACGAGGAGGAGCGCGAGCTGACGATGATGCTCGTCGTCGACGTCTCGGCGTCGCGCATGTTCGGCACGACGGAGCGGCTCAAGAAGAACATCATCACCGAGATCGCCGCCGTGCTGGCCTTCTCGGCATCGGAGAACAACGACAAGGTGGGCTGCATCTTCTTCTCGGACCGCATCGAGAAGTTCATCCCCCCGAAGAAGGGGCGCAGCCACATCCTGACGATCATCCGCGAACTGGTGGGCTTCCGGCCCGAATCGCGGGGCACGAAGCTCTCGGAGCCGATCCGCTTTCTGACGAACGTCAACAAGAAGCGCTGCACGACCTTCATCCTCTCGGACTTCATGGATTCGTCCGGCGACCGCGAGGCCCTCGACGATGCACTGAAGATCGCCCGGGGCAAGCACGACCTGGTGGGCATCCGCGTCTGCGACCCGCGCGAGGCGGAGCTGCCCGACGTGGGCATCGTCGAGCTGCGCGACGCCGAGACGGGCCGCAAGGTGTGGGTCGACACCTCCTCGCGCGCCGTGCGCGAGCACTACGCCGCGACGTGGCGGCGGCGCAGCGACGAGATCGACGCCACGCTCAAGCACAACCGCATCGACTCGGTCCTCATCCCCACGGACGGCGACTACGTGGCCGAGCTCATCAAACTCTTCAGACAACGATGACACGCATCACTTCCGCAATCGCCGCCGCAGCGCTCACCCTCGCCGCACTTCCCGGTGCGGCGCAGGAGCCGGTCGTGCGCTCGCACGTCGAGCCCGACAGCGTGATGATCGGCGACCGCTTCGACTACATCATCGACGTGGAGAAGGACCTCGTGCAGGTCGTGGAGTTCCCCTCCTTCACCGGCTCGCCGGAAGGCGACTTCGAGCTTGTCAAGGAGTTTCCCGTCGACACGCTCCTGCGCGACGGTCGCCACCTGAAGCTGCGCAAGCGCTACCGCATGGCGGCCTTCGAGGAGGGCAACTTCAACCTCGGCGCGGCCGCCGTGCTCTACGCCGACAAGAACATCCTCGATACGCTGCGCGGCCGCGACTCGGTCTACCTGCGGGTCAACACCTTCCAGATCGACTCGACCTCGCAGTCGATCTACGACCTCAAGCCGCAGAAGACCCTGCCGTTCCGCATGGCCGAGATCAGCGGGTATCTCTGGTGGGGCACGTTCGTGCTCATCGTCCTCGTCGTAGGGCTCTGGGGCCTCGTGCGCTACCTGCGCAGCCGCGGCAAGCGGCTCGGCGACCTCTTCCGGCCGGCACCCCCGCTGCCGCCGCACGTCGAGGCGATCCGGGCGCTGGAGGCGCTCCACAACCAGAAACTCTGGCAGAACAACCGCCACAAGCAGTACTACTCGGGGCTGACGGACATTCTGCGCACCTACATCGCCGGACGGTGGGGCATCGGGGCCATGGAGATGACCTCCGACGAGATCATCGACGCGATGCGCGGCATCGAGCTGCCCGACAAGGCCCGCATGGACCTCACGTCGCTGCTGCGCACGGCCGACCTGGCGAAGTTCGCCAAGATGGCGCCCGATGCCGAGCAGAACGAGAACGACTACCTGAAGGCCTACTACTTCGTCGAGGAGACCAAGCCTGCGAGCGAGCAGGCCGAGGAGCCGGAAGGGGAACAAATCATGAAAAATTAGACGGTCATGTACAAAGCGTTACATATCCTGCTGGTGATGCTCTTCGTGGCGACCGGTGCCGCGGCACAGCGCATGCCCGAGCGCGCGCAGGTGCGCAAGGGCACGCGCGAGTACCACAAGGGCAACTACGAGGAGGCGATCAAGCGCTACGGGACGGCCCTGACGCTCGCCCCGGGACAGTTCGAGGCGACCTACGACCTGGGCAACGCCCTCTACAAGGCCGAGATGTACGACCGCGCCGAGCAGACGATGATGCAGGCCGCGGCCGACACGCTGCGTTCGGATGCCGAACGGGCCGAGGCCTGGTACAACCTGGGCAATGCGCGGTTCAAGCAGCAGAAGTATCAGGAGGCGCTCGAAAGCTACCGCCAGTCGCTGCGGCTGAACCCCGACGACATGGAGGCCAAATACAACTACGCCTACACCAAGCAGCTGCTCGACAAGAACAACCAGGGCGGAGGCGGAGACAACCAGCAGAATCAGGATCAGCAGAACCGGCAGAACCAGAATCAGCAGGGACAGCAGGATCAGGACAAGAACCAGGATCAAAATCAGGACCAAAACCAGGATCAGAACCAGGATCAGAACCAGAACAAGGACGGTCAGCAGGACCCGCAGCAGGGAGACGGACAGCAGGACCCGCAGCAGGGTGAAGGCGACGGGCAGCCCGTCGAGAGCGGCATCTCGGAGCAGGAGCAGCAGCAGATCCTCGACGCCATCCAGGCGCAGGAGGACCGCACGCAGGAGAAGCTCAAGGAGAAGCAGGGCGTCGTCGTCCGGGGCCGGAAAAACTGGTAAACACATACAACCATGCATTTCGCATCACCATACTACCTGTGGCTGCTCGCGCTCATCGTCCCGATGATCGCCTACTACGTCTGGCGCGTAAGGCAGGGCGGCGCGGCCATTCAGATTTCGACCGTCGAGGGGGTGCTGCGCGCCCCGAAGAGCGTGCGCTACTACCTGCGCCACCTCCCCTTCGTGCTGCGCACGGCGGCCTATGCGCTGCTGGTCGTGGCGCTGGCCCGTCCGCAGGGCATCGAACAGAATGTCCGCACCTCGACCGAGGGCATCGACATCATGCTCTCGATCGACGTCTCCGGCTCGATGCTGGCCCGGGACTTCAAGCCCGACCGCATCACCGCCGCCAAGGAGGTGGCCGCATCGTTCATCAGCGACCGCGTCGGCGACCGGCTCGGACTGGTGGTCTTCGCCGGCGAAGCCTTCACGCAGAGCCCGCTGACCACCGACCAGAGCACCCTGCAGACGCTGCTGGCCCGCATCCGCAGCGGCCTGATCGAGGACGGCACGGCCATCGGTAACGGACTGGCCACGGCGATCAACCGCCTGCGCGAAAGCGAGGCCAAGTCGAAGGTCATCATCCTGCTGACCGACGGCATCAACAACCGCGGCGAGATCGCCCCGATGACGGCCGCCGAGATCGCCCGGGCGCAGGGCATCCGCGTCTACACGATCGGCGTCGGCTCGCGCGGCACGGCCCCCTACCCGGCCGTGGACATGTTCGGCAACATGACCTTCATCAACCAGAAGGTCGAGATCGACGAGAAGACCCTCACCGAGATCGCCCGCCTGACGGGCGGCCGCTATTTCCGCGCCACGGACAAGGAGAAGCTGCAGGCGATCTACGACGAGATCAACCAGCTGGAGAAGAGTCGGGTCGAGGTCACCGAGCGCATCACCTACCACGAACTCTTCCTCGGGTGGGTGCTCGCGGCGCTGGCGCTGCTCACGGCCGAGCTGCTGCTCTCGAACCTCGTGCTCAAACGTATTCCCTAAACCCCATCCGACATGTTCCGATTCGCAAATCCGCAATATCTCTGGCTGCTGACGCTCATTCCGCTCTTCGTCGTGCTCTTTGCCGGCGTCGCGGCACAGCGCCGCCGCCGTCTCGCCCGCTTCGGCAACCCCGATACGCTCGCGGAGCTGATGCCCGAGGTGTCGAACGGGCGCGTCGTGCTGAAGTTCATCCTCTTCTGCGGTGCCGTGGCGCTCGTCGTGCTGGCCGCCGCCCGCCCGCAGTTCGGCTCGAAGCTCCGCGAGGAGAAGGCCCGGGGCGTCGAGATGATGCTCGTCGTGGACGTCTCGAACTCGATGCTGGCCGAGGATTTCGAGCCCAACCGGCTCGAACGGACCAAATACGCCATCAACAGGCTCTTCGACGGGCTGAAGCAGGACCGCGTGGGGCTGATCGTCTTCGCCGGCGAACCCCGCGTGCAGCTGCCCATCACCTCGGACTACCGCATGGCCAAGGCCTTCGCGCGGCGCATCGACCCCTCGCAGGTCTCCGTGCAGGGCACGGCCATCGGCAAGGCGCTCGAGCAGGCGCTGCTCTCCTTCTCGGGCGAGACGGACGAGAAGCGCAGCCGGGCGATCATCCTCATCACCGACGGCGAGAACCACGACGACGATGCCGTGGCCGTGGCGAAGCGGGCCGCCGAGCAGGGCATCCGCATCTACACGATCGGCATCGGCACGCCCGAGGGGGCCCCGATCGAGATCGACGGCGAGTTCATCCGCGACGAACAGGGCGAAATGGTCGTCTCGAAGCTCAACGAGGAGATGCTCGCGCAGATCGCCGACCTGACGGGCGGCGCCTACGTCCGCGCCACGAAACAGGATATCGGTCTGGACGAGATCGTGCGCAGCATCAACGAGATGGAACAGAGCGAGCTCTCGACCGTGCGCTTCGAGGAGTTCAACGAACAGTACCAGTACCTGCTCATCGCCGCCCTCGTGCTGCTCGTCGCCGAGTTCTTCCTGCTCGCACGCCGCAATCCGCTGCTGGCCCACCTGAACATCTTCCGCGAAAAGCGGTAACGCCTCGCGGCGCGCCCCTCCGCACGCCGCACCTGCACGGACGGAAGCGCCGCGCGGGTGCCGGCCCTTCGCCCCGGCGCAGGGTGGAGCGGACGCCGAAGGCCAACCCAATATCCATCCGCCATGACCACAGAAAACACCCCGGCCGCCCGCATCAGCGCCCTCGCGGCGGCCCAACGCGACTATTTCGACCGCGGCGAGACCCGCTCCGCCGCCTTCCGCCGCACGATGCTGCGGCGTCTCGACCAGGCGCTGCGGCAGTGGGAGCAGCCCCTCTGCGAAGCGCTGTGGCAGGACCTGCACAAATCGCCCGAGGAGGCCTATCTCACGGAGTTGAGCATCGTGCGCGGCGAGATCCGCAACCACCTGCGCCACCTCCGGCAGTGGATGCGCCCCGAGCGGCGGCCGACGCCGCTCAAGCTCTGGCCCGCAAGCAGCCGCATCCTGAAGCAGCCGCTCGGCCCGGCGCTCATCATCGCACCGTGGAACTATCCCGTGCAGCTGCTGCTCAACCCCCTGGTCGGAGCCATCTCGGCCGGCTGCACGGCGATGCTGAAGCCCTCGCCCTCCACGCCGCATGTCTCGCAGACGCTGGCGCGGATGATCGCCCAGATCTACGACGAGGAGTACGTCGCCGTGGTGGAGGGGCACCGCGAGGTCAACACGCAGCTGCTTGCCGAGCGGTGGGGCGTCATCTTCTTCACGGGCAGCCCGGCCGTGGGGCGCGTCGTCATGGAGGCCGCCGCGCGGCACCTCACGCCCGTCGTGCTGGAGCTGGGCGGCAAGAGCCCCGTCGTCGTGGACCGCGGAGCCGACATCCGCATCGCCGCGCGCCGCATCGCCTGGGGCAAGGCGCTCAACGCCGGGCAGACCTGCATCGCTCCGGACTACCTGCTGCTGCACCGCTCGCTGCTGGAGCCCTTTGTCGAGGCCTTCACCCGCGCCGTGCGGCAGATGCTGGGCGACGACCCGCGGCAAAGCCCCCACTACGTGCGGATGGTCGACGACCGCGCCTACGCCCGCGTCAGCAGCTACCTCACGCAGGGCACCATCCTGGCGGGCGGGCGGACCGACGCCGCGGAGCGCTACATCGAACCCACGCTGCTGGGCGACGTGGACCCCTCGTCGCCGGTCATGCAGGAGGAGATTTTCGGTCCCGTGCTGCCCGTGCTGCTCTTCGACGAGCGGGACGAGGCCGTGCGCCTGATCAACAGCCGCGAACATCCGCTGGCCCTCTACAGCTTCGGACCCGAAAAGGAGGCCGCCGAAGTGGTCGATGCCACCCTCTCGGGCGGTGCGTGCCTCAACGACACGATCATGCACATCGCCAACGAGGCGCTCCCCTTCGGCGGCGTGGGCAACTCGGGCATGGGGCGCTACCACGGCCGCGAGAGCTTCGACGCCTTCACGCACCGCCGGGCCGTCGTCTCGACCCCGACGTGGGCGGACCCGCCGTTCCGCTACATGCCCTACCGGATGTTCCGCTGGGTGAAAAAGATCCTCTGACCCGCCGCGGGGTTTTGAATTCTGCTTCCGATTGCGTACCTTTGCGGCGCAGGCCCGCCCTGTCGCTGCCGGCCGTCGGCCGGGGGAGGAAAGTCCGGGCAACGCAGAGCGCCACGCAAGCCAACGACTTGATATCCGTGAGGGTATGGGAGCGTAACAGAGAATGACCGCCCGCCGGGTCCCGCGAGGGAACGCCGGCAGGTAAGGGTGAAAAGGCGGGGTAAGAGCCCACCGCGGGGGCAGTGATGTCACCCGGCAGTACGTCCCGTGGGTTGCAAGACCATGTATACCGGCAATCAAGGGTTGCTCGTCCGATGCCGGGGGGTAGGTTGCTGGAGGCGGCAGGTGACTGCCGTCGTAGATAAATGACAGGGGCCCGGAGTCCGCTCCGGGAACAGAACCCGGCTTACAGGGCCTACACGTGCAAAGGGGTGTCCCGACGGGACACCCCTTTTTTTCATGTCGCACCGGACCATGCCTGACGACGCCCGGATGCGTTGCCGCCGGACCCTCCGGGACAGTTTTTCATCTTGCCGCACGCCCGCATCCGACGCGCGCTTCGGGGGCAAAGGCCCGGGGCTACATCAGCCCCATGCGGCGGCGGGCGAAGGGCACGACCCAGGCCGGGGACTGCTCCTTGGAGAGCAGCTCGCGCATGTAGTCCATGTAGGGTTCGGCGTGGCGGAAGTAGTGCTTCAGACCCTCGCAGAGCGAGTTCTTGCGGCAGCCGTCCGCACCGGTCTCGAAGCGGTGCTTGGGGCACTCGCCGCGGCAGGCGAAGTAGTATTTGCAGCGCAGGCACTCGGCCGGCAGGGCGTTGCGCTTCGCCAGGCCGAAGTCGACGCGCTTTTTCGAGCGGTAGATCTCCGCCAGGGTCGTTTCGCGGATGTTGCCCAGCTTGTATTCGGGATAGACGAAGTGGTCGCACGAGTAGACGTCGCCGTTGTGCTCGACGACCAGCGCATCGCCGCACGTCTCGCCCATCGAGCAGACGCCGGGCTGCACGCCGCACCACTGGGCCAGCGTCGCGTCGAACATCTGGACGAAGTACTGCCCCACGTCGCGCACGACCCACTCGTCGAAGACATCGCAGAGGAAGTTGCCGTACCCCTCGGCCGAGACCGACCACTCGGCCAGCCGCGCCCCCTCGTGCTCGGGCGAGACGATGAGCGGACGGTGGTAGCCCGGCTTGTCGATGACGTGCTCCACGGCGGGCAGGAACTGCATGTAGCGGCTGTGCACCGTATCGCGGAAGAAACGGTAGATCTCCGCGCCGCGCCCTTCACAACGCCGGTTTACTACGCTCAACGTGTTGTACTCGACGCCGCCGTGCTGGAACAGCTCGATCGTCCGCATCACGCGCGCGAAGGTCGGCTGCCCGCCCTTCGTCACGCGGAAGGCGTCGTGAATATCCTCCGGACCGTCGAGCGAGACGCCCACCAGAAAGTTGTTTCCGGCGAAAAGGTCGCACCACGCCTCGTCGACCAGCGTGCCGTTGGTCTGGAGCGTATTCTCGATGCGCTTGCCGTCGGCATACTTCTTCTGGAGCTCCATCGCCCGGCGGTAGAAGTCCAGCCCCAGCAGCAGCGGCTCGCCGCCGTGCCAGCAGAACTGCACCGTCGGCACCTCGTTGGCCGTGATGTACTGTTTGATGTAGCGTTCGAGCAGTTCGTCGCTCATCACGGCCTGGCGGCCGCCATACTGCACCGCCTTGTCGAGATAGTAGCAGTAGTGGCAGTCGAGGTTGCAGGTCGATCCCGCCGGCTTGAGCATCGTCGCGAAGGCCACGGGGCCCGCCTGCTTCTCGGCGTCGCGGAAGGTGAAGATATCCTTGGTTTTCATCGTTCGATCGGGGGCTGCCCGGCAACGGCCGGGAAAAAGCCCGATAAAGATACGAAAAAAATCGGCACCCGCGCTCACCCGTGCGTGTTCTTCCGGTGCGGAGCGGAGGCAGCCGCGGCCTTTTCTGCGGAAAATTCGCTATCTTGCCGGAAAAATCGCCGTCCCATGTCCCGCTTCCGTCTCATCCTGTCCCTCCTGCTTGTCGCGGCAACCGCCGCCGGGGCCGCATCCCGCGGTCAGGGATACGGTCCCGGGGCGCATGCGACGATCGGTGTCCGCGACCGGGCGACGCAGGAACCGCTCTTCGGAGCCACCGTGACGGTCATCTGCGGAGCGGACACGCTGCGCGGCGCGACGGCAAAGAGCCGCAGCGGCCGCTCGGCGGAGTTTGCGTGCGACAAGATCTTCCGCGACTCGGTGACGCTCGAGGTGCGGTACGTCGGCTACCGGACCTTCAGCCGACGCTACGGAGCCGCCGGATTTTCGGGATACATCGACGTCGGCATGGAGACCGACGCGCAGCAGATCGCCCGGGTGATCGTCCTCGGCGAGCAGGTCGCCATGGTCTTCCGCGGCGACACGACCATCTACAACGCGGCGGCTTTCCGGACGCTGGCCGACGACCGGCTGGAGGAGCTGCTGCGGCAGCTGCCCGGGGTCGAGGTGCGCGACAACCGCATCTATGCCGACGGCAGGGAGGTCCGCCGCATCTATGTCGACGGCCGCAACCTCTTCGGGCGGCAGACCGAGGCGGCGCTCACCGACCTGCGGGCCGACGACGTCCTGCGCGTGCGCATCTACGAGGAGCCGAATCCCGTGGCAAAACATACGGGCAACGACACGGCCCCCAAAGAGAAGGTAATGGACGTGGAGACGCGGTCGAAACGCGCCGTCGTGCGGGGCGGCGAGCTCTCGGTCTTGGCGGGCGCAAGCCTCGAAAAGGACTACTCGGGACGCCACGAAGTGCGCCACGCCGAGGCCATGCGGCTCTACCGCCACAGCGAACAGGGGAGCTGGCAGGCCGAAGCCCGGAACTCGAAGGACGAGAGCGCCCCGGGGCGGATCGCGCAGTCGGCACGCATCACCCCCGCGAAGAGGACATCGGCGGAGCTCTCGCACGAATACCGGCGGGGCGACACGACGTCGGTCTGGAACTACGCCCGCTTCGACCGCGGCCGCAGCAGTTCGGAGGGGCGCTCGCTGACCGAATATTTCCCGACGGACGCCTACACGCTCTTCGACAGCGAGAACCGCTCGGAATCGGCATCGACGGCCCGGAGCTTCAGCTATTCAAACATGACCATGCTCCTGCGGGGGCGCCACACCTTCGAGGTACGGGCGGGCGTCAACCTCGGCAACAGCGACTCGCGGAGCCGCTCCCGCACGCAGCAGCGCATTGACCGGACGCAGACCCTGACGCAGATGCACACCACGGACGACCAGCGCAACCTCGGCCTCCTGGCGGCGTTCGACTATTCGCTGCGGCTCTCCGACCGCTCGCGCATGAGCTTCCGCTGCGGCGTCGGCTACACGGACGGCACGAACGCGGGCCGGCAGGTCGATACGCTCGCCTCGACACCCGGGCTGCGCACCCGGCTGCACGACGACGGGAGATACCGCCACTTCGACATCGACGCCGGCGCCGGCTATCACCTCCGGGCCGGCCGCCACGCCTCCCTCTCGGTACAATACGGCTTCACCTGCCGGCAAGGCCGCACGGAGCGCCTCGCCGTCGACTATCTGGATGATCCGCAGGGGCTGCTCGACACGGTCAACACCTACGACTATGCGACCGACTGCCGCACGCACGGCCTGACCCTCTCGTGGGTTCGCGACAAGGAGCGGCTGCGCTGCCAGGCCGGCCTGACGGCGTCGCTCTACGACATCGCGCGCGAAGAGCACTTTCCGACCGGGGAGCGGGCCCGCCGGCAGTTCTTCGCCCTGGCGCCCGACCTCTCGCTGACGTGGAGCGGCACACGCCGGAGCGTGGACGTCGGCCTGACGGCTTCGCCCGCCGTCCCCTCGGTCGAGGAGCTGCGCCAGACGCTCGACGCGACCGACCCGCTCCGCCTGACGGCCGGGAATTCCGACCTGAAGCTCCCGACGCTGTACTCGTTCCGCGTGCGGTTTTCCGACACCGACCCCGTCTCGGCCCGCTCGCTCTGGATCGGCCTCCGGGGCGAATACGGCATCAACCACATCGCCACGCGCCGCCGGCTCTTCCTCGAAGAGACCTACCTGCCCCGGTGGGACTATACGGCCCAGGCGGGGGCGCAGCTCCTCACGCAGGAGAACGTCGGGAGCCGCTGCGGGATCAGCGCCGATGCCGGCTACTCGCAGCGGGTGACGGCGCTGCGTTCGACGCTCCGCGCCTCGGTCGGCTACTCCTTCCAACAAGTACCCTACTGCTTCGATACGGAGACAGACCGTTCGCGCAGCCACGCGCTCGGCCTCACGGCCGGATTCGAGTCGGGCTTCTCGACGAAGGTGCGCATCGCGTGCAGCTCGCGGACCTCGATGCGCAGCTACACGACGCAGCACACCACGCGGCGCGAGCTGCGCGAGGTGGTCAACGCCCGCCTCGACCTGCGCCTGGGCAGGTACTTCGGGAGCGCCGGGGTCTGCTACGAGTTCTACTGCAACAGCACCGCAAAGGCCCTCACGCAGCACAACACGGTCCTGAACCTCGCCGCCGGACGCAAGTTCGGCCGCGAGAACCGCTTTTCGCTCGCGCTCGGCGTCATCGACCTGCTCAACAGCCCCGACTACGCCTCAACCCGCTTCCATACGGACTACGTGCTGACGACGGTCACCTCCTACCTGGGCCGCTACGCCTACATCGAGGCGGGCTACACCTTCTGATACCCGCAAAAGAAAAAGGCCGCTTCGACAAGCGGCCTTTTTCGGATTGTCGGCGGCGTCCGTCAGAAGCGCACCTTGGCACCGACCGAGAAGCGGATGCCGTAGTATTCGGCCTGGCGCACGCGCTCCTTCGTCCCCTGATAGTAGCGCAGGGGCTGGTTCAGCAGGTTGCCCACCTCGGCAAAGAGCGCAAGGTACTTCGTGGCGCGCACCGAGACATTGGCGTCGAGGTAGTTCACGCTGTCGTAGTAGCGGTCCGTGAAGGCGGTCATACCCATCTCTTCGTTGTCCAGAAACGAGCTGGCGTAGTTGTACGAGAGGGTCGCCGTCAGGCGCTTGTTCTCGAAGTAGAGCGAGGCGTTGACCGTGTGCTCGGGCGTACCGGGCAGCTGGATGCCGTCGGCGCTGCGGCCCGCAAAGATGGGGTCGGTCAGCCGCGTAACCTTCGACCGGTTGTAGGTGTAGTTGGTGTAGATACCGAAGTTCTTGAGCGCCGGGGAGATGAAGCCCAGATCGCGCTGGAAGGCCAGCTCGACACCGAAGAGCGTGGCGTCGCCCGCATTGACCGCCTTGTAGAGCTCCTTGAACTCCGTGCCGCCGATCGTCTGGTCCTCGATCATGGCGTCGACGATGAAGTCGGAAATATCCTTGTAGTAGACGCCGGCCGAAACGAGGCCGATCGAACGGAAGTAGTATTCGAACATCAGGTCGTAGTTGTTCGAGATGGTGTTCCGCAGGTCGGGATTGCCCATCGTATACTCCTCGTCGGCCAGGTTCACGCGGTCGCCCGGAACCAGCTGCCGGAACTTCGGACGAGCGAGCGTCGTGGTGAAGCTGGCACGCAGGACCAGGTTGTCCACCGGTTCGTACTTGAGCAGCACGGAGGGGAGCCAGTTGTCGTAGTCGGAGCGCCGCGACACGGGCGTCGAGGTGATGTGCTCCTCGTCGGCATCCACGTGCAGCGCGTTGCCCGTATAGTCGAACTGCGTGTGTTCGAGGCGCAGGCCGGCAATCAGCTTCAGGCGGCTGCCCAGCTGCTGGTCGTAGCGCAGGTAGGCCGCATGGATCGTCTCACGGCCCTCGTAGTTCTCGGCCTCCTCCATCGGATTGCGCACAAGATCGAACTGCGAGGCATCCCCGAAGTCGAGGCGCGAAAGGTACTGCTTGCTGACAAAATCGCCGACCGTGTAGTCCCCGGCATAGAAATTCCCGCGCGTGGCATCGAAGGTGTTGCCGGCGCCCATCGCCGCGGCGATGAAGGACTCCTCGTCTGCCGGCTCCACGTCGTAGAAGGTGATGAATTTCGATTTTTCCTTGTGCTGGTACTTGTATCCGGCCTTGAGCGTACCGGCAAAAGTACCGGTGAAGAGCCGGGCGCGCAGGTCGACATGGGCCTTGTACTCGTTCTCCTCGATCTCGCTGAACGACTCGGTCAGTTCGTCGAGCTTGATGAAGTTCGTCGTATTGAGCTCCATGCGCGATGCGTCGGTGGGGGTGAAGTGCGGTTCGCGGCCGTCCGAAAGGTCAACCTCGAAACGGATCGGATCATCCTCGTCGCTCTCCAGTCCGATGTAGCGCTCGTTGGGACGGTCCTCCGTAGCCCGGGCGTAGTCGAAGCCCCACTCGACACCCAGCCAGCCGAGGTTGTGCTCGCCCGACAGGGCGATGTCGGCGGTCTGCTGACGCTCCAGACGCGCAAACTTGTTGTCGGGCGATCCGCCCTTGGTCTGACGCCGCAGGTAGGCCGTGGCCGTGCCGTCCCCGTCGGGCGTGACATCCTTATAGGTCAGCCGGTAACGGTTCTCCCAGTCGTTGCGTCGGTTGTACATGCCGCGCAGCTCGATCTTGTGGTTCTCGTTGAACTTCCAGTCGAGCGAGAGCGAATAGCTCTGCCGCTCGCGGTGCACGTAGTACTGACGAATCTCGAACTCGTCGACGTAGGCCTTCCCGTCGTCATCCTGTTTCCATGTTGCCTCGATATTGTCCGAACCGATCGGATTGTTGTGGTAGGCCACGGCCGCCATGACGCCCAGGCGGTCCTTGAAGAAACGCGACCCCCAGCTCACCGAGCCGTTGAAGGTCACCCGCTGCGAAATGGGGTTATAGCCCATGCCCGCATTTGCGGAGAGGGTCTGGCGGTAGGGCGAGTTCTTCGTCACGAGGTTCACCGACCCGCCGATGGCGTCACCGTCCATATCGGCCGTCACGACCTTGTTGACCTCGATCGTCTGGATCATGTCGGTCGGAATCAGGTCGAGCTGCGCGGCCCGCGAGTCGCCCTCGGCCGAGGGCAGGCGGTTTCCGTTGAGTGTCACCGACGTTAGGTCGGGTGCCGTGCCGCGCACCTGCCCGAAACGGGCCTCACCCTGGTCGTACTGGACGTTGATGCCCGGGATGCGCTTCATCGCGTCACCGATGTTCGCGTCGGCAAAGCGGCTCATCTGGTCCGCAGCGACGATATTGCTCACCCCGTCGTTGTTCCGCTGCAGCGTCAACGCCCGGCGCTGCCCCTCGACAATGCCCGACACGACGACGCTGCCGATGGCCATGCCCTCGTGCAGCAGGAATTCGCAGTGCTGCGTCTCGTCCTTGCGGATTGCAAAGTTACGGCATATCTGCTCGTAACCGACGTAGTTGACACACACCTCATAGGTCCCCTCGGGAATGCCCCGCAACGAGAAGCTGCCGTCGGAGGCCGACACGGTCCCCAGATTCAACGTCCGAATATAGACCACGGCTCCGGCAATGGCGTGTCGTGCATCGTCGAGCACGACTCCGGCGAGCGAACCGCGGGGCGCGGCGGCCGCGGCGGCGGCCGCCTTGGCTTCGGCCTCGGTATCCGGCGCGGCAACAAGTCCGGACGGGGCAAGGGCTCCCAGGGCCAGCGAGACAAACAGAACGAATGCGTAAAGTTTCTTCTTCATAAAATGTGGATTGGTTTGCTGCGGCAAAAGTATGGCACCCCTGTTACGGCATTTTTATCTTCGCGCAACAGTCTCTATGCAAAACGGTTACATTTCCGTTAAGTTTGGCGCGGGGTGTTCCTCCCGCCCGATTATTGCCTATATTTGCCGCAGCAATCCGGCGAAAAAACCTCTTACTTATATAAATGACATGAACAAAATCGGCATCATCTGCATCATCAGCATCACGCTGCTGGCCGTGGTCCTTGCGGCCTGTGCAACGACACAATCCGAAAAGAAAGCCGCCGAAGGGACCTACGACGGTGAACTCAACATTCTGATGCTCTCCGACGCGGGCCGCAACGGCTCCTACGACCAGCGTCTCATCGGCGAATGGATGGGCGTCTACGCGGATGAACTCGGTCCGGAATTTGTCATCTCGTGCGGTGACCTGTTCCACTACGAGGGAATCCAGTCGACCCGCGATCCGCTGCTGTGGTCCAATTTCGAGAGTATCTACTCGCACGGCGAGCTCCAATGCCCCTGGTACGGCGTGCTGGGCAACCACGAATACCGCGGCAACACGCAGGCGATGATGGACTACACGGAGGTCAGCCGCCGCTGGAACATGCCCGACCGCTACTACACCTTCTCCGTACCGCTGGACGACGAGGTGACCGACTCGGAGCGTGTGCGCTTCGTCTTCATCGACACGACGCCGCTGATCGGGAAATACCGCGCCGAGCAGGCGAAGTATCCCGACGTGCAGCTCGTCGACCCCGACACGGAGGTGCGCTGGATCGACAGCGTACTGTGCGCCTCGAACGAGAAGTGGAAGATCGTCGTGGGACACCACCCGATGTACACCTACGACGGGAAGGACGACTGCGAGCAGGAGGACATGCGGGCACGGCTGGAGGAGATCTTCCGCCGGAACAGCGTCGATGCCTACTTCTGCGGCCATATCCACACGTTCCAGCACATCCGCACCGGCCAGGACAGCATCGACTATGTAGTGAACACCTCGGCCTCGAAGCAGCGCGCCCCGCAGCGCGGCCCGCTGACGCAGTACGCCGGGGAGAACTCCGGGTTCGGCCTGCTCTCGTTCGACGAAGGGACCATGCACTACACGCTGGTCAACAGCCGCGGCGAGCGGGAATACGAGATCGAACGCCGCAAATAACAACCGGCTCCGGGAACCTCGGGATCAGACCCGAAAAGGGGCCCCGCAACGGAGCAAAGGGACGAATCGGCGACAGGACGCACCCGTTCTCCGCCATTTACTCAAACCGCATAAATGGAGAGGGACCGAAACAGCATTTCGGTCCCTCTCCATCCATTTTGCATTACCTCGGGCATCTGCGACAAGGTTCACACCCAACGTCCAAGGCAAGCACCGTCGCCAGGCAGCAGGAGCACGAACAGCGCAGGAATCTCACCGGGCTGCGCAGCCTATGTCAAGGCGCCGCATCTTCCGACGCGAGCCGGTACCTTCCGACGGCGGCCCTGTCCCTTTTCTGTCACCGGCCGGGCATAAAGAGACCGCCGACCGGAGAGCTTCCACCCTCCCGTCGGCGGTTTTTCATACCGGCCGCGCACCAGCCATCCGCACTCCGGACGGACAACGGCAGGATCACTCGTCGCCCGGCTCCGGCGAGGCCTCCAGTTCCGCGCGGCTCTTGCTCGCCGTCACCAGGTAGACGCCGCCGAAGATCAGTGCGACGGCAAACAGCTTCGTCGCATTGAAGGTGTCGAGCCCGAGGCAGACCGTGACGATGCAGGCGACCACCGGCTGCACGTAGTTGTACATGCCGGCGACCGTCGGCCGCAGGTTCTTCTGTCCCACGACGATCAGCATGTAGCTGATGAAGGTCGCGCAGACGACGATGAAGAGGATGCCGGCCAGCGCCTGGCCGCCGAGCAGCGACCAGTCGGTCGCCGCAAGGTCGTCGTAGGAGAAGGGCAGCGTACAGATGAAGGCGTAGGTGAACATCCACTTCATGATCGTGATGAGCGAGTAGCGGTTCACGAAGTTCTTGAACAGCACGATGTAGAGCGCATAGCTCAGTTGCGCGAGCAGCACCAGCAGATCGCCCCACACGGGAGCGTCGCCGGCGGGCGCGGAGGCGGCCGCCCGGTTGCTGCCGACGATCAGCAGCAGGGCGCCGCCGGCTCCCAGGGCGATGCCGAGCACCTTCTTGGCCGTGATCGGCTCCCGAAGGAAGAAGGCGGCCAGCAGCATGGCCCACAGCGGCATGCTGGTCGTGATGATCGACGCATCGGCCGGCGAGGTCATCCCCACGCCGAAGATGAAGCAGCCCTGATTGAAGACGATGGCCAGCAGCGACGCCCCGAAGAGCTTGAACATGTCGCGCGAGGCCACATGCTCGGGTTTGCGGAAGAGCGAGACGATCCAGAAGAGGATCATCGCACCGAAAATCCGCAGATCGCTCAACACGAGCGGCGTGACGAGCCCGCCCGCCATGACGATTTTCGCGATCGGGGACATCAGCCCCCACGAAACATTGGCCAGCAGCATCGAGCCGTGACCCTTCCAGGATACCTTTTCCATAATGAAAGCAGTTCATGACGCAGCGGCCGCCGTCATCCCGACCGGGACACGACCGGGCCGCCGCTGAGAATCGCCGCAAAAATAGGTCAAAGTCCGGAATATTATTATTTCATCCGCGAATTTGTCGTACAAATCCATCCGGTGGAGAGAGAATCCCAGCAACTTGTTACGGGGACCGGGACTGAGACCGAATCCTCCCATATCAGGCAGCACCAGCAGAAAATCGACCGCTGCTTCACACCTGGTTCCGCTGGCGGTACATGAAACTCATGCCCACCCGGGCTGTCCCGTCCGCCGCGAATTATCAGAGACATCCCGCAAAGCGCACGGGTGCATAAAGCATTGATGACAGCAATGCATTGCCATACACATGTATGACAAAACAAAACGAAAACCGTGTTGCAGCTATCTGCAACGCGGTTTCTGTGAGGTCTGAAGCTTACCGACGACTTCACCGAGCAGCAGGGGCGCGAGCTGACCAAGAACCTCTCCGAACTGCGCAGCCACATCCTCGGAGAGATTGCCAAGGATCCCGAGCACGCAATGACGAAGACGCGGCTGGAGAAGATCGTCTACAGCTTCCACCACCCGCGCAGCCTCACCACCGGCCGCCGTGCCCGCAGCCGCGAATCGCTCGGCGACTACATCGCCCGCTTCACGCGCGAAATGGAGGAGGGCACCCGGCTGAACATCCACAAACTCCGATACGGTCCCTCGACCATCAAGAACTACAAGGGGTTCGTCGTGCAGTTCGACGAGTACTGCAAGGCCCGACGCAAGCAGTTCGACTTTGCCGACATCGACCTGAAGTTCTACGACGACTTCGTCGCCTGGTTCACCGCCAAGAATTACTCCGTCAATACGATCGGCCGCCACGTCAAGGAGCTGAAGATCATCATGCGCGCAGCCCGCGAGGAGGGCCTGCACGACAACGGGGCGATCGAGAGCCGCAAGTTCCGCGTGCTGACAACCGACGTGGAGAACATCTACCTGACGGAGTCGGAGATCCGGGCTATCGCCGCGCTCGACCTCTCGAAAAACCGGCACAAGGATGTTGCCCGCGACATCTTTCTGGTGGGGTGCTACACGGCGCAGCGCTTCAGCGACTACTCGACCATCAACGAAGGCAACATCCGCACGCTGGAGAACGGGCAGCAGGTCATCGACCTCAAGCAGCAGAAGACCGGCAACCACGTTGTCATTCCGGTCCGGCCCGAGCTGCAGGCCATCCTGGAGAAGTACGACAACCGGCTGCCGAGAACCTACGAGCAGAAGGTGAACCACCTCATCAAGGAGATTGCGCGCGAGGCGGGCATCACGGAGAAGGTCGAGGTCTCCTACATCGAGAATGGCGAAAAGAAGAGCCGGCTGGTCGAGAAGTGCGAGCTGGTGAAGACCCACACGGCACGCCGCAGCGGCGCAACGAACATGTATCTGGCGGGGATCCCGACCATCGCCATCATGAAGATCACGGGGCACAAGACCGAACGGGAGTTCATGAAGTACATCAAGATCACCGAGGAGCAGACAGCCATGGAACTGATGAGCCACCCCTATTTCAGCGGGAAGTAAGACGAAATGTTACCGCCGTAAAATTTACGGCGGTAACAAAAGCCCACATGAATTTTCGCACAAACGACCGCAACTGCTGATTATCGAGAATTATTTGTAATTTTACAAAAACTTAAGTTTATGACAGCCGAAAAACTGACATCCATACTCGACTCTTTATTAAGTCTTCCGGCAGAGACCGAGGTCGTTGAATTCAAAAGAGCAGAACGGAATTTCGATGATCGAGACCTCGGACAATACTTTTCGGCCTTAAGCAATGAAGCCAACCTGAAAGAGAAGGATTGCGCTTGGTTAATATTCGGCATAGAGAACAAATCTCATGAGGTAGTCGGAAGTCAGTATAAAAACTCTCGCCCGGCTCTCGATGCAATAAAGAAAAAAATTGCAGATCAAACCACTGGACGCCATACCTTCGTCGAGATATATGAGCTACTGTACAGAAACGGGAAAAGAGTTGTAATGTTCCAAATCCCGCCTGCTCCACAGGGAATCCCAATCGCTTTTCAAGATCATTACTATGGACGCGATGGAGAATCTTTACAGGGACTGGCTATCGAGAAAATTGAACGCATACGCAACCAAGTCAAATTGAAGGATTGGAGCGCGGAAATCATCGAAAATGCCTCTTTGGAAGACCTGGATCCAGCAGCCATTGCCAAGGCGAGAGAGTTATACACAAAAGCCCATGAGGAAAAGACGGACGAAATCGCATTATGGGACGACACCACATTCCTGAACAAGGCAAAAATTACGATTCGCGGTAAGATCACCAATACAGCCATCGTCCTGCTTGGTAAAGAAGAAAGCGAGTATTTGATTTCTCCCGCAGTAGCCAAAATCAAATGGATTCTGCGTGGACAAGACAACATCGAACGGGATTACATGATCGTATCCTGTCCGTTCGTATTGGCCGTTGACAGGATTTACAACAAAATACGCAATCTGAAATACCGGTACATCAACCCCGAACACAAGACCTTATTTCCTGAAGAGATCGACACCTATGAACCCTATGTAATTCGCGAGGCATTAAACAACGCGATAGCCCATCAGGATTATACACTGGGAGGACAGATCAACGTAGTGGAGTACGACGACAAACTGGTCTTTTCGAACAAAGGATCTTTCATTCCCGGCAATATCGAACGGGTACTCATCAGCGATGCTCCGGAGGAACAATACAGGAATCAATTTCTGGCAACAGCAATGGTCGGACTGAAAATGGTCGATACAATCGGCAGCGGTATTCGCAAGATGTACTATTACCAGAGACAAAGACTGTTCCCCTTGCCGGACTACGATTTATCCAACAATCGGGTCGAAGTAACCATTACAGGCAAGATTCTCGATATGAATTACGCGAATATATTGGCACAGCATACCGATCTGAGCCTCCTTGACATCGAACTGCTGAACCGCCTGCAATTGGGAAAGACATTATCTGACGAGGAAATCACGCGTCTGAGAAACAAGCATCTGATCGAAGGACGAAAACCCAAGGTATATATTGCAAAACATATTGCACAGAAAGTCGGGCAGAAGATCGAATATTCCGGGCACAAAGGTCTTGGGAATAAGCGTTGCGAAGAGTTTCTTCTGACTGCATTGCGTGACCATAAATCCTTATCCCGAAAAGAGATCGATGAATTGCTTTGGCCTCTATTGCCGGACCTGCTTAATGAAAAGCAAAAAAAGGACAAAATCACAAATATGCTGATCAAGTTGAGGAAACTGGAGAAGATCTCAAATAAATCAAAAGGCCCCAATTCAGACTGGTTCATTAATTAAGTGCCGTTCAAATACCGTTCAAGTATCGTTCAAATGCCGTTCAAATACCATTCAAGTGCTTTTCAAGTGCTTTTCAAGTGCTTTTTAATTGTTATTAAAACAACAACACGTTGATAATCAAGCAACAAAAAGCACTTAAATTCATTTTCAAATAGAAAATTAAGGACTTTTCAATGCCGCGCCGCCGAAAAATAACGATCCGGGCCTCCGAACTGGAGTGCTTCGAAACGCTCGTCCGGGAGCTGCAACAGCGGCCGGAGTTTGCCGGATTCGATCCGTCGAGCCTGCACGTCTGGGCTTACGAACGGTATGAGCCGAAGCTGAAGGATGCCGACGCAATCCTCCGCCGCTTCGACTACTGGCTGGGCGTGCACAAGGGCGAGCGCTATCTGATGGCAAACGGCAGCCGGCTCTTCAACAAAAAGGAGCTGGCCGAGGCCCTGGGTGTCGCACGTCCGACACTCGACCGGTGGATTACGAACGGATGGCTGGAGCCGTGCCGCGTTCAGATCTCAAGCAGCGGCGACACCTTCTTTGCGGCCAATGCCGTTCGGGAGGTACTAATAACATTTTCCAATGAATAATTCGTCAAACAAAGATCAACACTATGCATTGGATTCTTCCGGAAACATTAGACACATAAAAGATGCTAATCCAAGCAATGACGAATTTTTTTGTCTTTTTTGCCATCGTCAAATGATTGCAAAGCAGGGGAAAATACGGCAATGGCACTTTGCGCACAAGGCTCTTTCTCCTAACTGCAGCTATGAAAGTTACTTACATTCATTGGCAAAACTTTTAATCCTACAAAAACTCAGAAGTGAACAACCTTTCGGAGTCGAAATTAAAGTTCCTTTCACTTGTAAAAATAAAGAGACCTGCATATGGTACGAAGATTCATTTGATGAATCTTGCAACTGGACTGGATACAAAAATTATGATTTAAAAAAATTCTATAACACATTTGAAGTTGAAGCCTTCTACGATAATTTTCGCGCAGACATTCTCCTTTCAAATTCCATTAAAAAGTATACACCGGTCTTTATCGAAATATATGTTTCACATCCTTGCAAACATCAAAAGATTGACTCAGGAAATAAAATCATAGAACTAAAGATCAACTCGGAAGATGACATAAAATCAATCATCAATAGCCCCATCATCACAGAAGACGGAGATCTTATCAGATTATATAATTTCAAACCGAAAGGAGACTTTACCGGTCCACCTCAACATCCCAAGCAATTGGTGAAGTTTTCAGTTTTTGAAAGCTATAAAATGTATTGTGGAAATACGGACTGTCAGACATTCTCATGTCATAGAAACAAAGCTATCTTCGAGTTAACCTCCGACTTTCATCCCGACTTTCTCCCAGAATATTCTCTATATGATTATGGAATCGTAGAACTATACGATTTGGATCCTAACCTCAAAGTATGCAACCTCTGCCGCTATTATAGGCCCCGAGACATATTATTCGACGATCTGTTCGACATAAGAATCGATAAACGTCCAATTTTTTGCTGCTTATACAAAAAACTCGGGACTGATAAATATCGAGACCCATCAGATGCACGCACTTGCACTGCATTCCGGAAAATAGATGGAAAAACAATGGCAGAGATTAGACAAGAATATAAAATGGTAAAAACAATCATTTGGAAGAAACCAAATGATTAGAAGGCCTATTTTGCATCGGGTGGAATCCGATTACACGACAGTGCCAACCCAAGCAAATGAATGCCAAAGTCCGGAAACAGGCGGCGGCATGTCCTTGGTGTGGCACCGGTTGGCATCGGTTGGCGCTGTTTTGTAACGTCATTCGCCGTTTTCGGGAGGGGTCCGGAAAGCCTTTCTTTGCGTCATCAACCAAATTCGAATCGTTATGACCAAGGAAATCTTTCTGAGCGGCATGACCGCCGACCAGCTCTCGGAGATGATTCGCAAATCGCTGCGCGACGAGTTGCGGCAGCTCCACCCCGAACCCTCCACCGAGACACCGAACTATCTGACCCGCCGCGAGACGGCCCGCCGCCTGCGCATCTCGCTCGTAACGCTCAACGACTGGGTGAACCGCGGGCGGATCCGCGCCCACAAGATCGGCGGGCGCGTGCTCTTCCGCGACAGCGACGTCAAGGCGGCACTGCACCGGATTGTCCCCATCAAAAGCCGATAGCCATGAAGACGACCTCTGATTGCATCGGCATCCGGGAGTATCTCCTCCGCCGAGGACTGCAACCCCACCGCGAAACCGCCACCCACGGCATGTTCCTCTCGCCGCTGCGCGAAGAGCGTACCCCCAGCTTCAGCGTCCGCTACGACAAGGGGCTCTGGTACGACTTCGGACTGGGTGAAGGGGGTACGCTCCTCCAGCTGGTCATGCGCCTCGAATGGTGCGGCCTGGCAGAAGCCATCCGACGCCTCCGCAAAGGGGCCGCAGACGAAGTCCCCTTCCAGCCCCTCCCGACCGCCTCGCCGCGCGAAGACTCCCCGCTACGGATTCTCAGCGTCGGGGAGATTCGACACCCGGCGCTGACCGGTTATCTGCGCGAGCGCGGCATCGACCTCGCCGTGGCCGGAGCGCTGTGCCGCGAGGTTCACTACGCCGTCGGCGAGCGGCGCTTCTTCGCCATCGGCTTCCGCAACGATGCCGGAGGCTGGGAGCTGCGCAGTCCGCAGTTCAAGGGAAGCAGCACCCCGAAATCCATCACGACCTTCGACCGGCACGGCGACACGGCGCTGCTCTTCGAGGGCTTCTTCGACCTGCTCTCCTACCTGACGCTGCAGCACGAGCCGACACCGACCGCCGACACCGCCGTGCTCAACTCCGTGGTGAACCTACCCCGCGCCCTTCCGTTTCTCACACGCCACGCCACGATCCTCGCCTTCCTCGACAACGACGAGGCGGGACGCCTCACCCTCGAACGACTGCGAAGCGCCCTGCCCGGTGCGACCGTCATCGACCGGGCGGAAAGCTACCGCACCCACAAGGATCTGAATGAATCACTCCGACCCACTGCAAAGGTTTCCCGCACGCCGCGTCGTCGCGGCCGCAAGTTGTAACGTCATCCGGAATGACACCGGAACCGTCGCCCACCCATCGGCCGCTTCGCGACCGCGGCTTTTCCCCCGAGGAAAAAGCAATAGCCTATTAGGGCTTTTTCCGACGCATCGGCCCGCCGACGCTGAAAAAGCCCCAATAGGCCAAAGGGTCAAGCCCCTCTGGACACCCCTGTCGTGCCGCGCACGCCTGGTTCCGCCAACGGTACGTAGAGCTCATGACCCGCCTGGGCTACCCCGTCCGCCCCGAACGTCCCGCCATCCGACGACATACCATCAAGCGGTAACGCCCCGCCGCCGCACCGTTTTTGTATGAAAAATTGCACGGACTTTCCCGAAAAACCGCTATCTTTACTTGAAATATTCTTTTCCAATTACATATGGCAACCATGAATACGGCCGATATCGGCTTCGAGAAGGAGATTTGGCGCGCGGCGGACAAGATGCGCGGCAATATCGACGCGTCGGAATACAAGTCCGTCGTGCTGGGGCTGATCTTCCTGAAATACATTTCCGACAAGTTCGAGACCAAATACCGCCAGCTCGTCGACGAGGGCGAGGGCTTCGAGGAGGACAAGGACGAATACACCGCCGAGAACATCTTCTACGTCCCCGCCGAAGCGAGCTGGGAGACCATCGCCGCGCAGGCCCACACCCCCGAAATCGGCACCGCCATCGACAACGCCATGCGGGCCATCGAACGTGAAAACCGCCGCTTGAAGGATATCCTGCCCAAGAACTTCGCACGGCCCGAGCTCGACAAACGGCGTCTGGGCGAGGTCGTCGACCTCTTCACCAACATCCGCATGCACCAGCACGGCGACTCGAAGGACATCCTCGGCCGCACCTACGAATACTGCCTCTCGCGCTTCGCCGAGGCCGAGGGCAAGCTGGCCGGCGAATTCTACACCCCGGCGTGCGTGGTCAAGACCCTCGTGCAGGTGCTGCAACCCTTCCGGGGGCGTGTCTATGACCCCTGCTGCGGTTCGGGCGGGATGTTCGTGCAGTCGGCGCGCTTCATCGAGAGCCACGCCGGCAACATCAACAACATCTCGGTCTACGGCCAGGATTCGAACCCCACGACGTGGAAGATGGCGCAGATGAACCTCGCCATCCGGGGCATCGAGGCCGACCTGGGGCAGTACAACGCCGACACCTTCTTCCACGACTGCCATCCGACGCTCAAGGCCGACTTCGTGCTGGCCAATCCGCCCTTCAACCTCAGCGACTGGGGCGCCGACAAACTCGCCGACGACGTGCGCTGGAAGTATGGAACCCCGCCCAACGGCAACGCCAACTTCGCGTGGATCGAGCACATCATCCACCATCTGGCCCCGACGGGGCGTGCGGGCGTCGTGCTGGCCAACGGCTCGCTGTCGAGCCAGAGCGGCGGCGAGGGCGACATCCGGCGGCGATTGGTCGAGGCCGACCTGGTGGACTGCATCGTGGCCATGCCTCCGCAGTTGTTCTATACGACGCAGATTCCCGTCTCGATCTGGTTCTTCAACAAGGCCAAGACGCAGCCGGGCCATACGCTCTTCATCGACGCACGCAACCTCGGGACGATGGTCACGCGCAAGCTGCGCGAGCTGACCGACTGCGAGTCGGAGGATCCGGCCCGCCGGGGCGACATCCAGCGCATCGCCGACACCTATTGGTCCTATGCCGAGGGACGCCTGAAGGCGGAGCAGGGCTTCTGCGCCGTGGCGACGACCGAGGAGATTGCGGCGCAGGACTTTATTCTGACGCCGGGACGGTATGTGGGTATCGCGGCGCAGGCGGAGGATTCGGAACCCTTCGCGGCGAAGATGGAGCGGCTGACGGGCGAGCTTTCGGAGCTTTTCGCGCGGTCGCACGATCTGGAGGCGGAGATCCGCCGGCAGTTGGAAAAGATTGGGTACAAGTTGTAGATATTATGAAACGTATTGCTATTTTTTTCGATACAAATATTTTGGAAGCTCGTTTTTCTGAAAAAAAGCAAGAATTCCTTTTCCATCATAATATCATCCCCAATAAGCTGTTTTATGACGTAATTAATTATATACGCAAAAACAAAATCGAGCACTTAATTGATTTCTGCATAACTTCAATTTCTTGGAGGGAATTTACAAATCATTTAATAGAAAATTATCGAGAAAGATTTAATGACTTCAAACAGCAAGAAACAGCTTATCGAAAATCTTTTGGAGCAACCTTTGACATCATATACGAATTTAAGCAAGAAAACGAGGAACAATATATTGAACATATAAAGACATTACAAAATGATTTTCTTCGTGTAAACAAATGCACAATAGTAGATTACCCCAACGATATAGGCTTTTTCAAATCATTAATTGATAAATGTATAGACAAAAAGCCGCCATTTAAAACAACCCATGCGCAAACCAAAACCTACACAGATGCTGGTTTAAAAGATGCCTTAATATTAGAATCAATAATCAGATATGGGCTGCAGAATAATTGCATAACAATACTCGTATCTCAAGATCCCGATTTTGATGATACTAAAAGCATACATATATGTAAATCAATTCAAAATTTAGAAAAATTCCTCCTTGATAAATCATATATCAGTAATGAAAGCGCAATTAAGAACAAAATAGAGACTGATACATATTTAAAAGATACTATTGTTTCAATGACAGGTAACAAATTCGATAAGTCTGTCACTGCTTTTCAAATAATAGATGTATCTAAATGCGAAGATGATGACTATTTTAAGTTAAATATTCAATGCACAATTAATGAGACAATCTACATTATTGATTGTACATACGATGCTAATTCTAACGAAATTGAACTTGAGTCCTACAAAACTGAGAATGAATGATTCACACGTGGAAAAAATATAAGTTATCCGAGATAGGTTCTGTTGTTGGAGGAGCAACACCATCTACAACCGTAGATGCTTATTACAACGGAGATATACCGTGGCTTACACCCAAGGATTTATCCGACTTTCACGAACGTTACATTGAACGAGGAGAACGCAATATAACCAAGTCCGGATTAAACAGTTGTTCGGCTCAATTATTACCGGCAGGAAGCGTTTTGTTTTCTTCTCGCGCCCCAATTGGTTATGTTGCCATTGCAAAAAATCCTATTGCAACGAATCAAGGATTTAAAAGCATTATTCCCAATCCGGAAAAGGTAGACAGCCTATTCTTGTATTATTTGTTGAGATACAACAAGGATAACATTGAGGCAATGGGCAGCGGAACAACATTCAAGGAGGTGTCCGGTGCAACCATGAAAAATATTGAAGTATATCTTCCGGAAGACCTTGATGAGCAGCGGCGGATTGCGGGGATTTTGGGGTCGTTGGATGATAAAATCGAATTGAATCGGCGGATCAACGCGAATTTGGAGGCGCAGGCGCAGGCCCTCTTCCGGTCGTGGTTTGTGGATTTCGAACCCTTCCGCGACGGCCCCTTTGTCGATTCCGAATTAGGCAAAATCCCCCAAGGCTGGAAAGTAGGAACTTTATCAGAGGTAGCAGATATTACAATGGGACAATCTCCCAAAGGTAGCAGTTACAATGAAGAAGGGGACGGTATTATTTTTTATCAAGGTCGGGCAGAATTTGGCAATAGATTCCCATCTATCAGATTATACACGACAGAACCTACACGCATAGCGGAGATAAATAGCGTATTATTAAGCGTTCGCGCACCGGTAGGAGATATAAACATTGCAAAAAATAAATGTTGTATTGGTCGAGGGCTTGCAGCTATTAAATCAAAACAAGGATATAATTCCTTTATCCTATATCTTCTGCAATCTCTAAAACCTTTATTAGAGCAATACAATGGCGAAGGAACTGTTTTTGGTTGTATCAATAGGAAGGAGATTGAAGGATTGCCTATAATTATTCCAAAAGAATCCGTGATTAACGAGTTCGAAAGAATAGCTGAAAACATAGACTCTGAGATTAAGAGCCTTACAACAGAACAAGAAACCCTATCCACCCTGCGCGACACCCTGCTGCCCAAATTGATGGCCGGAGAAATAGCAATCGAATAACTCATCCTTACAAAACCGCTCGCATGACACCCGCCGAAGCCATTGCCATATTGGATGCAAAAATTGCAGATATAAAGGCCAAAATCAATAGTGCCCCATCATATAATAATAGCCCGATCAGAAATTATATCGGGAACCCTGGGGATCGTTTGAAAGAGGATGTCATAAAAACCTTGCAAAAGATTGGAGGTCGAGAAAGCACGTTGCGAGCAATAGCAAACGTATCGTTCGAAAGCCGCTTTTCCGGATATTTTGCGTATCGCATCTATGGGCAACAAGAAGTCGAGGCCGGTTGGGAACGATGTTTTCAAGAGGGTATCAATGCAATCTCAACCATTCTGCAGCAGGAACGGGAATATTTCATCCGAATCAAACAGGAACAGGACAAGGAAAAAGAGATAGCTATTCAAAAAAGAAACTACCGAATAACCCTGATAACCTCCATTGTAGCCATCATATTGTCAGCCATATCGTTAGGATTCACGATTTTCTCGTAACTTTATAAAAAAAGTGAATTTATGCCCTTCACAGAAGCCAATTTCGAAAACGCCATCCTCGAAATCTTCCGAGACCTGCTCGGTTACGAATATCTCTACGGCCCCGATGTCGTGAGGGACTTCGCAGAGCCCCTCTGCGTGGAGATTCTCGAAGATGCACTCGTCCGCATAAACCCCTCGCTCCCCCGCGCCGCCATCGACGAGGCAATCGCACGCATCCGAAACATCGAAAGCGGTTCGCTCGCCCGCAAAAACGCCCGGTTCACCGACATGCTCCAGAACGGCGTGGCGGTCAACTACTTCGACGGCAAAGAGCAGCGCTCGGCTCTGGTGCGGCTGGTGGATTACGACCTCCCGATGCGCAACCGGTTCACGGTCGCGAACCAGTGGACGGTCGAGGAGCGTTCGGTGCGAAGGGCCGACATCGTCGTCTTCGTCAACGGGTTGCCGCTGGTGGTCGTCGAGCTGAAATCCCCCTCGCGCGAGGCAACCGACGTCTCGGAGGCCTACGCCCAGCTGCGCAACTACATGCAGGAGATTCCCTCGCTGTTCGTCTACAACGCCTTCTGCGTGATGAGCGACCTGGCTACGACCAAGGCCGGGACCATCACCGCCGGCGAGGACCGATTCATGGAGTGGAAGACCGTGGACGGCAGGCTGGAGGACGCGCACTTCGCCAATTTCGACGTCCTCTTCCGCGGGATGTTCGAGAAGAGCCGCTTCATCGAGCTGCTCGGAGGCTTCATCTGCTGCTCGGAGAAGGACGGGAAGGAGGTCAAGATATTGAGCGCCTACCACCAGTTCTACGCCGTGCGCAAGGCCGTCGATTCGACGCTCCGCGCCGCCGAGACGGACGGCCGCGGCGGGGTCTTCTGGCACACGCAGGGCAGCGGCAAGTCCCTGTCGATGGTCTTCTTCGCCAAGCGGTTGCAGCGGGCGATGGCCTCGCCGACGATTGTCGTGCTGACCGACCGCAACGACCTCGACGGGCAGCTGTACGGTCAGTTTGCGCAGTGCAGCGACTTTCTGCGGCAGGTGCCCGTGCAGGCGTCGAGCCGCGCCCATCTGCGCGAGCTGCTGGCCGGGCGCGAGGCCAACGGCATCTTCTTCTCAACGATGCAGAAGTTCGAGGAGGGCGACGGACCGCTGTCGGAGCGCCGCAACATCGTGGTGATGGTCGACGAGGCGCACCGCAGCCAGTACGGGCTGGAGGAGCACATCGACCCGCGCACGGGGCGTGTGCGCACGGGAGCGGCGCGGCTGGTGCGCAACGCCCTGCCGAATGCCACCTACATCGGCTTCACGGGGACCCCGATTGCGCAGAAGGACCGCTCGACGCGCGAGGTCTTCGGCGACTACATCGACGTCTACGACATGACACAGGCCGTCGAGGACGGCGCCACGCGTCCGGTCTTCTACGAGAGCCGCGTCGTCAACCTCCACCTCGACGAGGAGACGCTGCGCCGCATTGATGCCGAGTACGACGCGATGGCCGAGGAGGCCGAGGAGTACGCCATCGAGAAGAGCAAGCGCGAGTTGGGGCGTATCGACTCGATTCTGGGAGCTGATGCGACGGTGGCGTCGCTGTGCGAGGACATCGTGAAGCACTACGAGGAGTTCCGCCAGTATGAACAGACCGGCAAGGCGATGATTGTGGCCTACTCGCGGCCGATTGCGATGAAGATTTACCATCGGATATTGGAGATGCGCCCGGCGTGGAGCGAGAAGCTGGCCGTGGTGATGACTTCGAGCAACAAGGACCCCGAGGAGTGGCGGGCCGTCATCGGCAACGACGCCCACAAGAAGGAGCTGGAGCGGCGGTTCAAGGACAACGCCGGGCCGCTGAAGATTGTCATCGTGGTGGACATGTGGCTGACGGGATTCGACGTCCCCTCGCTGGCGACGATGTATGTCTACAAGCCGATGGCAGGTCACAACCTCATGCAGGCCATTGCGCGCGTGAACCGCGTCTTCGGCGACAAGCAGGGCGGTCTGGTGGTGGATTACGTCGGCATCGCCTCGGCCCTGAAGCAGGCGATGAACGACTATACGCTGCGCGACCGCCGCAACTACGGCGACCCCGACATCGCCAAGACGGCCTATCCGGAGTTCCGGAAGAAGCTGGAGGTGTGCCGCGACCTGCTGCACGGGTACGATTATGCGGGATTCCGGGGCGATTCGGACCTCGAACGTGCCCGGGCCATCAGCGGCGGCGCCGACTTCCTGCAGGCTCCGGAGCGGGCGAAGGTCAAGGAGGATTACATCCGCGAGGCGCTGCTGCTGCGGCAGGCGCTGTCGCTGTGTCAGAGCATGCCCGACCGCGAAGAGCGGCTCGAAGCGGCCTATTTCGAGGCCGTGCGCACCTTGTTGACGCGCGTCGAGGGCAAGGGCAAGATCTCGTTCCGCGAGATCAACGAGCGCATCAACGAGCTGCTCCGGCAGAGCATTCAGAGCGAAGGGGTCATCAACCTCTTCTCGGATGTGCAGGAGGAGTTTTCGCTCTTCGACCCGAAGTTCCTCGAGGAGATCGGCCGCATGAAGGAGAAGAATCTGGCCGTGGAGCTGTTGCGCAAGTTGATTGCCGAGCAGGTGCAGCTCTACCGCCGGACCAACACGGTGCGGGCCGCGAAGTTCTCGGAGATCCTCTCCCAGGCAATGGGCAACTACCTGAAGGGGATGCTGACCAACGAGGAGGTCATTGAGGAGCTGTTGAAGACAGCCCGCGAGATCATCGACGGCGAGAAGGCGGGGCAGGCGCTGCATCTCACGACCGAGGAGCTGGCCTTCTACGATGCACTGACCAAGCCCGAGGCCGTGCGGGACTTCTACACGAACGACCAGCTGCTGGCCATCACGCATGAACTGACCGATGCGCTGCGCAAAAACAAGACGATAGACTGGAATCTGAAGGAGAGCGCCCGGGCCGGCATGCGCCGGCTGGTCAAACGACTGCTCAAGAAGTACAAATATCCGCCCGAGGGGCAGGAGGACGCACTGAACACCATCATGGAGCAGTGCGAAATGTGGTCGGAAAACAGTTGAGCCAAACGGCGAACGGGCCCGCTGCCGTACAAATGCCGTACAAATTCAAACGAAAATCGCGTTGTAGATATCTACAACGCGATTTCTGCGAGGTCTGAAGCGGATTCGAACCGCTGTATAAGGTTTTGCAGACCTTTGCCTAGCCACTCGGCCATCAGACCAATACCTGTCTCCCGACTGCCCGTTTCGCACAAACTAACCCAACCTTCTTCACGCTTCCGGCCGCTCCCTGCGGAGGTACGGCTCGGACCGTCGAGCTCATCGGGAGTGCAAATATACGAACATTTCCCAAAAAACCAAAACTTCCGGCCAACTTTCAGCTTTTTATCGCCGTTTTTTGTCCCGCGGCCCCTGCATCGCACCAAGTTGCGCAAATTTCACTACCTTTATAGGATCGAAACGACATTTAGGCCATGACCATCGAGGATATTGCCCTGCAGCTGACACCGGGTATCGGCGTGAAGGGCGCCGCACACCTGATCGACACGTTCGGCGATGCGCGACACCTCTTCGCGGCCTCCGAAGAGGAGCTCACGGCACGGGCCGGGCTGCGGCCCGATGCAGCCCGGCAGATCGTCCGCCGGCGGGCCTTTGCCGACGCCGAGCGCGAGATGGCCTACTGTCGCCGCCACGGCATCACGCCGCTGGCCGCCACCGACGAGGCCTACCCGCCGCTGCTGCGCGAAATTCCCGACCGCCCGCACGTGCTCTACGTCATGGGCGAGGCCGGGGCCCTCTCGGCCCGCTGTCTCTCGATCGTCGGCACACGCGACGCAACCCCCTACGGACAGACGATGTGCAACCGCCTTGTGGAGGGGCTCGCCGAACGGGTACCCGGGCTCTGCATCGTCAGCGGCCTGGCCTTCGGCATCGACACGGCGGCCCACCGTGCGGCGCTCGCGGCCGGCGTGCCGACCGTCGCCGTGCTGGCCAATGCCCTGCCGGGCGTCACCCCCGCACAGCATGCGGGCGTCGCCCGCGACATCCTCGCACACGGAGGCGCCCTCGTCACGGAGCTGCACTCGCAGTCGAAGCAGAACGGCAATTTCTACCTCGCGCGCAACCGCATCATCGCCGGATTGAGCGCCGGGTGCATCGTCGTCGAGTCGCCCGGCAACGGCGGTTCGCTCGTCACGGCGCATCAGGCCGACGGTTACAACCGCACGGTCATGGCCGTGCCGGGGCGTGCGACGGACCGCACGTCGGACGGGACGAATCACCTGATCCGCAACCGGCTGGCGCAGCTCGTCCTCTCGGCCGGGGATGTCATCGACGCCCTGATGTGGGACCTCGGCACCGATCCGGCCACGCTGCGGGCCGAAGTCCCGACCCCGGAGCTGACGAAGGACGAGGCGGGGCTGCTCACCTGCTTCCGCACCTCCGACCCGCTGTCGGTCGAGGAGCTGGCTTCGCTCACGGGCCTCGGCGCCGGGGAGCTGGCAACGCTGCTCATCGGGCTGGAGCTCTCGGGCGCCGTGCGGCAGCTGCCCGGAAACCGATACATGAAGACACTATGAATCTGATCGATACCCATTCACACCTCTATGAACCGGAGTTCGACGCCGACCGCGAGGAGGCCCTCGCCCGGGCGTTCGACGCCGGGGTCGGGCTGTTGCTGCTCCCGGCCATCGACGCGGCGAGCGATGAGCGGCTCTTTGCGCTGTGCCGCCGCCATCCCGACCGCTGCCTCCCGATGATGGGGCTCCACCCCACGTCGGTCAACGACAACCCGCGCTGGCGCAAGGAGCTCGCCCGCGTGGCCCGCTGCCTCGACAACCCGCCCGAGGGGGTGCCGCCCTTCTGTGCCGTGGGCGAAATCGGACTGGACTACTACTGGGACGACCGCTTCGCCGCCGAGCAGATCGAGGCCTTCACGGCGCAGTGCCGCCTGGCCGCGGCGCGCGACCTGCCGGTGGCGATCCACACCCGCGCGGCGTGGAACGACATGCGCCGGATCGTCGGCCAGGAGTCCGAGGCCGCCCGGGCGCGCGGCGAGCGGCTGCGGGGTGTGTTCCACGCCTTCTCGGAGGATGCCGACACCTACCGGGCGCTGCGCGGGGCCGGTGATTTCCTCTTCGGCATCGGCGGCGTGGTGACCTTCAAGAAGAGCAAGGTCGCCGAGACGGTCCGCGAGATGGTGCTCGACGAGATCGTACTGGAGACCGACTGCCCCTACCTGACGCCCGTGCCGCACCGGGGCGAGCGCAACGAATCGGCCTACGTGCGCCTGGTCTGCGAGAAGATCGCCCAGATCAAGGGGCTCGACCCCGAAGAGGTCGCCGCCGCCACGACAGCCAACGCCGCGCGGATGTTCGGGCTCTCGGCCGGAAGCACCTCCGCCCCCGCCGCCGGTACGGCGCGGGCGAGCGGGCACGACGGCATCCC
>OHUJ01000093.1_pt1 | contig 52780 bp, 40 predicted proteins | sample 1579241 | NCBI WGS metagenome assembly OHUJ01 (sample SAMEA3882547, study PRJEB24775) | human gut metagenome | biome: human-associated habitat; feature: intestine environment; material: feces | place: Netherlands | collected 2009/2010
AAACATGAAAATAGGAGATAAACACCTATGATTAGTGTTTACCTCCTACTCGATTATTTTCTCCATATTATGTTTTTTACCTTTTCTCCTCCATTGTCCTTTTTCTCTTTTCCTTCTTGATTATCTTGAATTTCTTTCGTTTTCGCCTAGATTTCCCTTTCATTTTGCTATATATTCATCTGAAATCCAACATATTCTATTTTTTAACACTAAATATTTGCGTATATCGAATAAAACCACTACTTTTGCACATTGATAAATTTATGTGCAACTAATAAAATAAAGGAAGGGCTTCTATATGTCAGTATCCAAAACAAGACAAAAACTGGTAGATGTCGCACGACAACTGTTTGCCAAAAATGGTATAGCCAATACTACAATGAATGATATTGCTGTAGCATCTGGTAAGGGACGTCGTACGCTTTATACCTATTTCAGCAGAAAAGAAGATGTCTATTATGCAGTCATCGAGTCGGAGTTGGAGCGCCTTTCTGATAAATTGGATGAGGTAGCCAACTGTAAGATGCGTCCTCAGGACAAGATCATAGAGTTGATTTATACCCATCTCAGTATGATCAAGGAAACAGTAGTACGTAATGGCAATCTTCGTGCAGAGTTTTTCCGTAACATCTGGATGGTAGAGAAAGCTCGCAAGAACTTTGATGAGGATGAAATCGAAATCTTCCGTCGTGTCTATGCCGAGGGAAAGGAAGATGGAGAATTTGACATCGACAATATAGATTTAGTTGCCGATATTACCCACTATTGTATCAAGGGGCTGGAAGTGCCTTTCATTTATGGAAGATTAGGTCATGGTATGAATGTGGAATCAAGTAAACCGCTGGTTGCAAAGGTTGTTTGTGGCGCCTTGGGTAAATCAGGCTTAAAACTTTAAATAAGATATTCGTAATAAACTGATAATTAATTAAATAAGAAAGAAATGGGATTATTAACAGGTAAGACTGCCCTTGTAACAGGTGCAGCTCGCGGCATCGGTAAGGCTGTCGCTATGAAATTTGCTTCTGAGGGTGCTAACATCGCATTCACAGACCTCGTACTCAATGATGATATGGCAGCAGGCTTGGAGGCTACTCGCAAGGAGATTGAGGCTCTGGGTGTAACATGCCGCGCATATGCTGGTAATGCTGCTGACTTCGAGGAGACAGAGAAGACCGTTAAGCAGATTCATGCAGATTTCGGTTCTATCGATATTCTCGTTAACAACGCAGGTATCACTAAGGACGGTTTGATGCTTCGTATGACAGAGGCTCAGTGGGATGCTGTTTTGAATGTAAACTTGAAGTCTGCCTTCAACTTTATCCACGCTTGTTCTCCTATCATGCTCCGTCAGCGCAGCGGTTCTATCATCAACATGGCTTCTGTTGTTGGTGTTCATGGTAATGCTGGTCAGTGCAACTATGCAGCTTCTAAGGCTGGTATGATTGCTTTGGCTAAGTCTATCGCTCAGGAGTTGGGTCCTAAGGGTGTACGTGCTAACGCAGTAGCTCCTGGTTTCATCGAGACAGCTATGACTGCACAGTTGCCAGAGGAAATCCGTAAGGACTGGATGAAGAAGATTCCTTTGCGTCGTGGTGGACAGACTGAGGATATTGCAAATGTTTGTCTCTTCCTCGCTTCTGATATGTCTAGCTACGTAAGCGGTCAGGTAATCCAGATCGATGGTGGTATGAACATGTAATCTATTGGCATCCGTTTTTAGATAAAACATGCAGGTAGTTTACGAAGACAACCATATAATTATCGTCTCTAAGAGAAGTGGTGAAATCGTGCAGGGCGACAAGACCGGCGATGAGCCTCTCTCAGAGACGGTAAAACAATATATAAAGGAGAAATACCAGAAGCCTGGAAATGTATTTCTGGGAGTGGTGCATCGACTTGATCGTCCTGTCTCAGGACTCGTGGTATTTGCCAAAACCTCCAAGGCATTGAGCCGTCTGAACAATATGTTCCGGGATGGTGAGGTACACAAGACCTATTGGGCTATCGTGAAGAATATGCCACGTGAGACAGAGGCAACATTGACTCATTGGATAGTAAGAAACGAAAAGCAGAATAAAAGCTACGCTTACGACCATGAGGTGAAGAATTCGAAGAAGGCGATATTGAAGTATAAGGTGATAGGTCATACTGATCATTATACACTTTTGGAAGTGAACCTGATGACAGGTCGTCATCATCAGATCAGATGCCAGTTGGCTAAGATGGGATGCCCGATCAAGGGCGACCTGAAATATGGTTCTCCTCGCAGCAATGCCGACGGAAGTATCTCTCTTCTCTCGCACAAGGTAGAGTTTGTGCATCCAGTATCAAAAGAAACCATTGTAGTGGAAGCTCCTCTGCCAGATGATAATCTATGGAGAGCTATTGCTCCATAACAATTTAATATCCATGCTTATGAAGAAGTATGCGAAATGGGTTGGGATTGTTGTTCTTACCCCATTCTTGCTCATATTATTGTTGGCTGTTTTGCTTTATTTGCCTCCTGTACAGAACTGGGCAGTAAAGCAAGTTGCTTCTTATGCTTCAGAATCGACGGGCATGGATATTTCCGTAGAGCATGTACAACTCGTTTTCCCTCTCAAGCTGGGAGTGGAAGGCGTGAAAGTACTGCAACCGGTCGATTCATTGAAGAACAGCAGAAACCTTGCTTTAAGAAATAAAAAAGATACCGTAGCCGACATCCAGAAGATGGTGGTAGATGTGCAGTTGCTGCCACTCTTCAGCAATCAGGTGATGGTGGATGAACTGAACTTCACGAAGATGAAGGTGAACACCACCAATTTTATCCACGAAGCCCGAATCAAGGGAGATGTGGGCAGATTGCAGCTGATGGCGCATGGTATAGATCTGGGCAAGGAGCGAGTGACTGTGAACGATGCGCTGATTTCCGATGCCAGATTGTCTGTGGAATTGAGCGATACTGTTCCGCCTGATACGACTCCGAGCACCAATTACTGGAAGATCCACTTGCAGAAACTGAAACTAAAGAATACCGATTTTACCCTACACATGCCTGGAGATACCCTTCAGGTGAATGCTTATTTCGGTGATGCGCTCGCCCGCACCACCTACCTTGACCTGTTCAAAGGTCTGTATCAGGTCAAGCACCTGGACTGGAAGAACGGCAGGGTGAACTACGACCAGAATTTCGAACGCCCAGTATCCGGTCTGGACTTCAACCATCTTGCCTTCCGGGATATGGCATTGAAGGCCGATTCTTTCTATTTCTGCGATTCCAGGATTGATGTAAAAATCAGGGAAGCAAGGATGAAGGAGAAGTGTGGACTGAAGATAGATCAGCTGAATGGCAGATTTGTAATGGATTCCGTGAAGTTACAGTTGCCGGATCTCTATTTCCGTACTCCGGAGTCTCATCTGCAGGCTACTGTAGATATGGATATGAATGCCTTTGCCGAGAAGAATCCTGGCAAGGTGATGGCGCGTGTGAAAGGTGCCTTGGGACGTTCTGATCTTTTCCTCTTCATCGGTGATGCATTGCCGAAGCAGATGAAGAGCCGATGGCCTTACTATCCGATGAAAGTGGAAGGTTCGCTGAAAGGAAACATGCAGCGTGCCTCTTTCTCGGGAGTCAAGGTGAATCTGCCTACTGTTTTCGACTTAAGCACGGATGGCATGGCAGCTAATATGACAGATATGAATCGTCTGAAGGCGAATATCAATCTGAAGGCACGTACCTACAATCTCGGTATGGTAACTGCCATGCTCGATCCTGCCTTGACACAGGAAATCCGCATCCCTAGCAGCATTGGCATTCAGGGAAATGTGAAGATGGATGGAACGAAGTATGCCACCAGACTGGCTCTTACCGAGGGTAAGGGAAGCATGAAGGTGGATGCTACCATCGATGCCAAGACCCGTAGGGATGGCAGCATCGATATGAATAGCCTGGCTTATCAGGCAAAGTTGCAGGCACGTCAGATCCAGGCGAAGCATTTCCTGCCTCACCAGAGTCTCTACACCTTTACGGGAGAGGTAGAGGCAAAGGGCGTGGGTACAGATTTCCTGTCGCCTCGTACCCGACTGATGGCGAAAGCCAAGGTAAACCAGGTGCATTATGACCAGTATCAGTTGCATGACATGGTGGCTGACGCGCAGGTTGCCAATGGTAGGATCCATGCCAAGCTGGATAGTAGGAATGATCTGCTGAATGGTGACATCGCCGTGGATGCCCTGGCTAGTACCAAGAAGTTGCAGGCTACGCTGGTGGCAGATGTGCGCCATGCCGATATGTATCAGTTGAAGATTACCGATAAGCCAGTGGATGTTTCGCTATGTGGTCAGATTGATGTTCATTCCGATCTGAAGGATAGCCACAAGGTATGGGCCAACCTGGATGATATCACCGTAAGGACGGGACAGAAAGTCTATCGCCCGGTAGGTGTGAAGGTAGATATCCTGACCGATAGGGATACCACCCATGCCATAGCAGAGTGTGGAGATTTCCGTCTGAACATGGATGCGCATGGTGGCTACGAGAAACTCCTGCACAGAGTTACCGGTTTGCAGAAGGAATTATGGAAGCAGCTCAAGAACCGTCGCATCGATCAGGTGATGATTCGCAACAATTTCCCTAGCGGACATATCTATCTTTCTACAGGTAAGGACAACTTCATTTCCCGATTCATTGAATATATGGGTTACCATTTCAAGTCGGTGGAGATGGAGCTGAATGCTTCGCCTGTGGCAGGACTCGAAGGATATATGAACATCGACTCCCTGGTGGCGAGTGGTATGCAGCTGGATACCATCCGTGCCCAGGTACATACGCAGGGAGATACCATCCGCTATTCAGCCCGTGTTCAGAACAACCCTCATAATCCGCAGTATGTGTTCCGGGCATTGGTAGATGGTGAGGTACAGGAGCATGGTTCCAATATCAAGGCTCGCCTCTATGATGCATCCAATAAGTTGGGTGTGGATGTGGGACTCGCTGCTATGTTGCAGCCTAATGGTGTGAAGGTTTCCCTGATAGATACCCATCCGACATTGGGTTATAAGGAGTTTGTTGCCAATGATTCCAACTATGTGATGTTGAGTGATGACGGCCGTGTATCTGCCGATCTGGTACTGAAGGCAGCAGCGGGCAATATGGGTATGCGTGTCTATTCCAACGATGAAAACGAGGATGCCCTGCAGGATATCACCGTCAGCATGAGCAGGTTCAATCTGGACAAGGTGCTGAGTGTGATTCCATATATGCCGGATATCACGGGTATTATGGATGGTGACTTCCACTTTATCCAGACCAAGGAAGAACTCTCTGTATCTTCTAACTTGAAGATAGACAATATGACCTACGAGAAATGTCCGATGGGCAATGTAGGCTCGGAGTTTACCTATATGCCAAAGAGTGACGGTTCTCACTATGTAGATGCCATCCTTACCTATGAGGGTGATGAGGTGGCAACCGTTACGGGTACTTATAAGTCGGAAGGTGCCGGCGATCTGGATGCAGAGGTAGGATTAGAGAAGCTTCCTTTGCACTTTATCAATGGTTTTGTACCTGACCAACTCATTGGTTTGAAGGGATATGGTGAAGGTGCCCTGAAGATGAAGGGTGCCTTGAGCAATCTTGATATCGATGGCGAGGTATATCTCGATTCTGCTTATCTGGTAAGTGTGCCATACGGTATTTCCATGCGATTTGCCAACGATCCTGTGCGCATTACTGACAGTAAGCTGCTCTTCGAGAACTTCATGATGTATGCCAACAATGAGAGTCCGCTCAATATCCAGGGTGCCCTTGACTTCACAGATGTGGAGAATATGAAGCTGAATGTCCGGATGAGAGCGCAGGACTTCCTGCTGATTGATGCAAAGGAGAATGCCCGTTCCGAGGCATTCGGCAAGGCGTATGTCAACTTCTTGGGAAGCATGCAGGGCTCATTGTCTAATCTTAAGATGATGGGTAAGCTGGATGTACTGGGCAAGACCAATATGACCTATATCTTGCGTGAGTCGGAACTCACTACCGATAATCAGCTGGAGGAACTGGTGAAGTTTACCAATTTCAAGAGCGGCAAGGAGGTAGTGGTTCAGAAGCCTACGCTGGAGGGTTTCGATATGTTGCTGAGTATGTCTATCGATGAGTCGGCGCGTATTCTCTGTGCCTTGAATGCCGATAAGACCAATTATGTGGATCTGATGGGAGGAGGCGATTTGCAGATGCGATACAATACGGCAGACGGTATCCGACTGACGGGTCGATATACCCTGAATGATGGTGAGATGAAGTACTCTCTGCCTATCATCCCATTGAAGACCTTTGATATTCAGGATGGAAGCTACATCCAGTTTACGGGTGATCCGTTTAATCCAACCCTGAACATTACGGCAACGGAGGATATCAAGACTACCGTCAACGAGGGTGAGGGTAGCGGCCGATCGGTGGATTTCATCTGTGGTGTGAAACTGAGTCAGACGCTGGAGAAACCGGGTATCCAGTTTATCATCTCGGCATCCAACGACCAGACCATCCAGGATGAGTTGAGTTCGATGAGTGTAGAGGAACGAGGCAAGATAGCTATCACGATGCTGGCTTCGGGTATGTATCTGGCGAGTGGAACCACCAGTTCGTTCTCGATGAATACCGCCCTGACTTCATTCCTCAACTCTGAGATCAATAACATAGCAGGAACTGCCATGCGAAGCATCGGACTCGATGTGGGTATGTCGGTGGATAACCAGACCAATGCCTCTGGCGGAACGCATACCGACTACAACTTCAAGTTCGCCAAGCGATTCTTCAATAATCGCCTGAGTTTCTCTGTGGGTGGACAGGTATCAACCGGTGCAGAACTGGAGAATGCCAACAAGAATGAGTCTTTCTTCAACAATGTGGAGGTTCAGTATCGTCTTAACGAAGGAGCCAGCATGTATGTCAGAGCCTTCTATAATGCCAATACCTACGATTGGCTGGATGGTCAGATAGGAGAGTATGGCGGCGGTTTCACCTGGCGCAGAAAACTCTCCAAATTCTCGGATATCTTCAGATGGAAGACCGAGAAGCAGCAGGTGCCTGCAGGTTCTCCGATGCTGCGAACCCGCAAGGATTCTGTTCCTGCCTCAAAGAAAGACTCTGTTCATAAGGCACAGACATCTCTGATGTTTGATCCTTTGAAGAACAAGTAATATAGGATAGTGATATCAGAAAGAACGAAAAATAAGCTAGTGAATATGAGAAAGAAAAATCGACTTCACCTTATTATATATATAGCGGCAGCGGTGATGCTGTTCAGCTTTCTGTTTACAGGGTGCTCTTCTACGAGTGCCCTGAAGGAAGACGAGCAGCTGTTTACCGGTTTGAAGCCTATAGAATACTCCAACTACGAGGCGAATACCTATGCCGACTCGGTGAAAGAAGAGATGGAGTTTGCTCTTGCATCAGCCCCGACGGGAGCTTTTATGGGAAGCAGCTATTTCCGTACTCCATTTCCTGTCCGTCTGTGGATATGGAATGCTTTCTCTCCGTCGGATGATGCTCTTTCCAGATGGATTACCAAGGTGTTCGGTTCGAAGCCTAAGCTGATGGAGAATGTGAATCCGAAGTTGAGAGCACAGGTGGCTGAGCATCAGCTAGACAAGTTGGGCTATTTCAATGGCAAGGTAGATTACGAAGTGCTCACCCAGAGCAATCCGAAGGAAGCCAAGGTTGCTTATAAGGTGAATATGGGACATTTGTGGAGATTGGATTCCGTGGCTTATCTCAACTTCCCGGAGCATGGCAAGCAGCTTATCGATTCTACGATGTCGCAGGCGGTTATCAGAAAGGGAAGCCCGTTCAATGTCTCCAATCTGGAGCAGGAGCGCCAGCGACTCACCCGTCTTTTCCGCAACCATGGCTACTATTTCTATCAGAATGGCTATGCATCTTATCTTGCAGATACCGTGAATACGCCCGGCAAGGTGAACCTCCGTCTGTCGATGGTGGACAGCATAGAGCCGGAAGCAACCCGACAGTGGTATATCGGCAATATCAACATCAACTTCAAGAAGCAGTTTATGGAGGAGATGACCGATAGCTTTGTGCGCCGCTATCTGAGCTTCAGATATGCAGGCAAGAAGATGCCGATCCGTGCCGGAGTAGTGCTCAGGGAGTTGAAGCTCCGGCCACGAAAGCTTTATATGGTGGATGATGAAAATACGGCTAAGGCTGGATTGCAGTCGATGGGACTCTGCAGCTATACCAACCTGCAGTTTGTGCCTAGAAGCACTCAGGTTTTGGACAGTCTGGGAAATGTGCAATATTGCGATACTCTGGATGCCAACATCGATCTGGTGTTTGACAAACCCTATGATTTCTATGTAGAAGCCAATGCCAAGGGCAAGACTACCGGAAGGGTAGGTCCGGAGCTGGTGGTGGGTCTTACCAAGCGCAATGCCTTCCGTGGTGGCGAGAAGCTGGATATCAACTTCCATGGTTCTCATGAGTGGCAGACCATCACGGGGCAGGGTGGAAGTTCCAGCAAGATCAATTCCTATGAGTTCGGATCGGATGTCACGCTGTCGTTCCCAAGCATCATCACCCCTTGGAATGCTTTCCGCACGATGGCACAGAATGAGCGCAGATTCCGCAGAGGTCATATTCCTCGCCGTTACTATGGTACGCCGAATACCACCATCAAGGCATCTATGAACATCCTGAACCGTGCCGGCTATTTCCGCCGTCATGTGGCTGGAGGAGAGTTGACTTATGATTGGGCTACCTCTTATCAGCATCGCCATTCGTTCAGTCCGCTGATTCTTTCGTATGAGTATATGAACTATACTTCTCCGAAGTTCGACAGCATCATGAATAACAATGTGTATGTGGCAACTTCGATGGCCGACCGTTTCATTCCGAAGATGAGCTATACCTACACCTATCGCAGTGCGCAGAAATACCGCAACCCTATCGTGTGGTCAACTACGGTGAGTGAAGCCGGTAACATCCTTTCTCTGGGCTATCTTGTAGCAGGCAGAAAATGGAACGACAAGGACAAGACGATGTTCAAGAACGAGTACTCTCAGTTTTTCAAGCTGGAGACCGATTTCGTGAAATACTGGAAGCTGAATGAAACATCCACTCTGGTGGGACATCTGAATGCCGGAATGATCTGGAGTTACGGCAACTCTACCCAGGCACCTTATACGGAGATGTTTTATGTAGGTGGAGCCAACAGTATCCGTGCCTTCAGTGTGCGAGGTATCGGACCAGGCGAGCAAGACTACAGTGCCCTGAGTAACAAGTATGCCAACATCCTTCGTACGGGAGACATCAAGTTCCAGGCGAATCTGGAATACCGTCCTAAGATCTGGGGCGATCTTTATGGTGCCCTGTTCCTGGATGCCGGTAATGTATGGATGAAGGATGCTGATTTCTCCTCTTTCGAGGCCTTCAAGTTTGATAAGTTCTACAAGCAGCTGGCTGTAGGTACCGGAGTGGGTATTCGCTACGATATGGGAATGTTTGTGATTCGAGTGGATTGGGGTATCGGTCTGCATCTGCCATACGATACGGGTAAGAGCGGATTCTACAACATTCCAAGCTTCAAGAAGAACCAGAGCTTGCATTTGGCTGTGGGCTATCCGTTCTAGCACCGCTTTTTGGGGGTGAAGCTCCATAAATCAGTCAAATGTTGATGTAAATCAAAAAAAAGTAGGAAAAGATGCCGCTAGGTGCATTTTTTTTATTACTTTTGCAGGTGATTAAATGTAAATATCAACTATTAAATAAAAATATAGATTATGAAACCTACATTATTGCTTTTGGCTGCTGGTATGGGTAGCCGTTATGGTGGTTTGAAACAGCTCGATGGTCTGGGCCCTAATGGTGAGACTATTATGGACTACAGTATCTACGATGCTATTCAGGCTGGTTTTGGTAAGATCGTTTTCGTTATCCGCAAGGATTTCGAGGATCAGTTCCGCGAGAAAATCCTCTCTAAGTACGAGGGCCATATCCCAGCAGAGCTTTGCTTCCAGTCTTTGGATGCACTCCCAGAAGGATTCAGCGTACCTGAGGGTCGCGAGAAGCCATGGGGTACCAACCACGCAGTGTTGATGGCAAAGGACATTATCAAGGAGCCTTTCTGCGTAATCAACTGCGATGACTTCTACAACCGTGACTGCTTCATGGTTATCGGCAAGTTCCTTTCTGAGCTTCCAGAGGGTAGCACCAACAAGTATGCTATGGTAGGTTTCCGCGTAGGTAACACCTTGAGCGAGAACGGTACTGTAGCCCGTGGTATCTGCTCTAAGGACGAGAACGAGAACCTGACAACTTGTGTAGAGCGCACCGAGATCATGCGTATCAATGGTGAGGTATCTTACAAGGACGAGGAAGGCAAGTGGGTTGCTGTAGGCGACAACACTCCTGTATCTATGAACGTATGGGGCTTTACTCCAGATTACTTCGCTCACAGCGAGGCTTACTTCAAGGAGTTCCTGAGCGATCCTAAGAACATGGAGAACAAGAAGGCTGAGTTCTTTATCCCGTTGATGGTCAACAAGCTCATCAACGAGGGTACATCTACCGTTAAGGTACTCGATACCACCAGCAAGTGGTTTGGTGTAACTTATGCAGCCGACCGCCAGAGTGTAGTAGATAGAATCCAGAGTCTCATTGACGAGGGTGTATATCCTAACAAGCTCTTCTAATTCTATTAGATGGATATTCAATTAGATATTTTAAACGCACAGGAAGCCGCTATTCTCCGAGAGACGATAGCGGCTTCTCAGCATATTGTCATCTGTGCCCACAAGTCACCTGATGGCGATGCTATTGGCTCATCTTTGGGATGGGCTTATTTTTTGCGCTCTCTGGGTAAGAACCCTGTCATCTGTGTGCCTGATATGATACCGGATGCCCTTTCCTGGTTGCCTGGCAGTGATGATATCGTGAGATACGACAAGCATCCCGAGAAGGTGCAGCAGGCTTTTGATGAGGCTGATCTGGTATGCTGCGTGGATTTCGGCAGCACAGGCCGACTGGATGAGATGGATCATGTACTTGCTGGCTGCAAGGCCCAGCGTGTTGTCATCGACCATCATCTGGCTCCTAACCTGGAGGCTAAGCTGATGATTTCGCAGCCTCATGCCAGCAGTGCCAGCGAACTGGTGTTCCGTGTGATTTGGCAGTTGGGTGGTTTCCCAGAGTTGGATAAGACCTGGGCTACCTGCGTTTATTGCGGTATGATGACCGATACGGGTGGATTCACCTATAACTCTACCAATCCGGACATCTACTACATCATCTGCCAGCTGCTTACCAAGGGTATCGACAAGGATAAGATTTATCGCAATGTCTTCAACAACGCCCGTGTTTCTGCAGTCCGCTTCCGCGGTCATCTGATGAACGAGAAGCTGCAGGTCATCGAGTCGCTCCATGCCAGTTACTATACCGTAACCCGCAAGGAGATGAAGGAGTATGATTTCATCAAGGGTGATCTGGAAGGATTGGTGAACGTGCCTCTTACCATCAGAGGTCACAAGCTCTCCATCTCGCTCCGTGAGGATACCGATGTGGATAACCGCGTATTGGTGAGTCTCCGTTCTGTGGATGATTTCCCATGCAATAAGATGGCGGAGCAGTTCTTCAATGGAGGTGGTCATCTCAACGCATCCGGCGGTAAGCTGCTTTGCAGTATCGAGGAGGCTGAGAAGATTGCCCAGAAGGCAATTCTTGCCTTTGCCGATTTACTGAGATAAGGAGACCTTTGCGCCTGAAAAAACAGAAAAATAAGGAAAAACAACCCCGAAAGAGGCATTAGGATGATAATAAATGATAAATAATAATAAAATCATCCTATACTTCTCGGTGTTGTCTTTTCTTTTTTGTACCTTTGCCCAATAAATTAGAAAGGAATGAAAAAATTTTTGTTTGCCATCATGGCTATAGCAGCACTTTTCTCGTTTGCTGCATGTAACGATACTGAGACATATAAGGATTTGCGTGACCGCGAGTTGGACTCTATCAGTTCTTTCTTGCGTCATGAAAACGTGAAGGTCATTTCAGAAGCAGAGTTCAAGAGTCGTTGGGAGAAGAAGCAGAAGGACAACAGCGTGGTTCTTACTGATACTTCCAAGAATAATAACGAGTATGTGCTCTTCAACAGCAACGGTATCTATATGCAGGTATTGGAAATGGGCTGTGGCGACTATATCAAGATGGGCGAGACTACCGACGTGCTCGTTCGTTTCTCTGAATACAATCTGAATACCGCAGCAGAGATGAGTACCAACTCTTTGCAGTTGAGCAATAATCTGAAGCAGTATTCTTTCTATACTGATAAGATGACCGTGACCAATACTTCCGGCACTTTCACCGGTACTTTTGATGTGAATAGCAGCTTGATGGTGGCTACTTACAACAAAAACTACTCAGGCGGTTATAGCGGAACAGTACCTAGTGGCTGGCTGGTTCCTTTCAGTTGGGTAAAGATTGGTCGTGGTAATGCCGAGGGCGAGAGAATAGCTCACGTTCGCCTGGTTGTTCCTCATACATACGGTACTACATCGGCATCTGGAAGCGTATATGCCTGCCTCTATGATTTAACCTTGCAGAGAGGCAGATAAGATAATTTCATTTTAAAAAAGATATTATTATGACACTGATTAAGTCTATTTCTGGTATCCGTGGAACCATCGGCGGTCCAGCGGGCGATACTTTGAATCCGCTCGACATCGTCAAGTTTACATCTGCTTACGCTACATTCATCCGTCGTAGCGGTGCTTCTAAGAGCAACACCATTGTGGTTGGCCGTGATGCACGTATCTCAGGCGAGATGGTAAAGAATGTAGTTTGTGGAACATTGATGGGTATGGGTTACGATGTATTGAACATCGGTCTGGCTACTACTCCTACAACAGAGTTGGCTGTAACCATGAGTGGTGCAGCCGGTGGTATCATCATCACAGCTTCTCATAACCCACGCCAGTGGAATGCCCTCAAGCTTCTCAACGAGAAGGGCGAGTTCCTTACTGCTGCCAATGGTAGCGAGGTATTGAGCATTGCTGAGAAGGAAGACTTCGAGTATGCTGATGTAGATGCTCTCGGTAAATATACAGAAGATGATACCTTCAACAAGCGCCATATCGACTCAGTGCTTGCATTGAAGCTCGTGGATGTTGAGGCTATCAAGAACGCTCATTTCAAGGTTTGTGTAGATGCCATCAACTCTGTAGGTGGTGTTATTCTCCCAGAGTTGCTCGATGCACTCGGCGTAGAATATACATTCCTGAATGCAGAGCCTACCGGTGATTTCGCTCACAATCCAGAGCCATTGGAGAAGAACCTCGGTGGTATCATGGATGAGTTGAAGAAGGGGGGCTATGATATGGGTATCGTTGTTGACCCAGACGTTGACCGCTTGGCATTCATCTGCGAGGATGGCAAGATGTATGGTGAGGAATATACCTTGGTAAGTGTAGCCGACTATGTATTGAGCAAGACTCCAGGCAATACCGTCAGCAACCTTTCATCTACCCGTGCTCTCCGCGATGTAACCGAGAAGCATGGTGGTACCTATTACGCTTCAGCCGTTGGCGAAGTGAATGTAACTACTAAGATGAAGGATGTTCACGCAGTGATTGGTGGCGAAGGCAATGGTGGAGTTATCTATCCAGAGAGTCACTATGGTCGTGATGCCCTCGTAGGTATTGCTCTCTTCCTGAGCAGTCTGGCTCATAAGGGTTGCAAGGTAAGCGAGCTTCGTGCCAGCTTCCCTAACTACTTCATTGCCAAGAACCGCATCGACCTGACAGCTTCTACCGATGTAGATGCTATCCTCGTGAAGGTAAAGGAGATGTATGGCAAGGAGAAGGATGTAACTGTTACTGATATCGATGGTGTGAAGCTCGACTTCCCTGACAAGTGGGTTCACCTTCGCAAGAGTAACACTGAGCCAATCATCCGCGTATATAGCGAGGCTTCTACCATGGAGCAGGCTGATGAGCTTGGAAAGAAGCTCATGCAGGTGGTTTATGATATGCAGTAAGTACTGTATTTATATAAGAAACGACTTCCTACGATTATAGGCAGCAATGCTTATAAGCGTTGGAAGTCGTTCTCGTTTATAATAGAAGTTGTCCGAACTATACTTACTAGTTGTCCGAATCGTATTGGTTTCTTGCCAGAACTATATGTTTCTCCAGCCGCACAACAGCTGTTGTGCGCTTGCATAACAGCTGATATGCGCATGCACAACAAGTGTTGTGCGCTCGTTGCCCAGCTGATGTGCAGTCATTAAAGTTCCGGTTTGACCTGCTGGAAAACTTATTGCTCAGCCAGCTCCTTCATGGCATCATTCAATGTATTGAACAGTACATTGATGTTTTCCTCCTGGTTCTTGCACGCCTCCTTGAAGAGAGCGACAGGATCTTCAGAATCGCCCTTCAGCGGAGCCTCGTTCAGAAGGATGTTCACATTGTTCAGCAGCATACCGTGCAGGGTAGGCATGTGGAGCTGATGCTGTGTGCCCTCCTTGCTGCCACACTTCAGTCCGGCAGCGTATGCCTTTACGATGATGCGCACAAGCAGATGGATACCCATCGGTTCGTCGGCAAGACTGATGAGTACACCGTGTGTATAATCGCGTACGTGCTCCTCTATGCTTGTAAACTTACCCTGCAGGAGCCAGGTGAAGTTGCGCTTGTATTCAGCTTCCATAGCCTTGTAAAGCTGGTTCGATTTGCAGGCGATGCGCAGATAGTCGAGCATGGTAGGCTCGAAGGTAGGATCGGTCTTCTTCATGCTCTCGAAATTCTTCTGCATGCGCTCGTTAGCCTCTTCCGCACTCTTGTAGTTGAGTCGTACGAGGGTAGAGAACAGGATGTCGAAGAAGTACTGGTTCACTTCTCCATAGTGTTCCAGCATCATCTGCTTCACCTCTTTCGGGTCGTTCTTCTTCTGGAAGTCATCGCCGCCAACCACAGCATCCATGATGCCGCGTGCGTATGCCTCGAAGAATCCTCTTACGAAAGAGGCTACAGCCTGATAACTATTGATTCTCTTGCTCATTGTCTTTTGAATGTTTTAATCAAAGATGATTTAATCAAAAATCTTAAATTCGTATCCCTGTTCCATCAGCCATTCTATGGATTGCGGCAGCGCCGTCTTCAGCTTGTCGATACTCTTCAGCGAGTCGTGGAAGGTGATGATGCTGCCGTTGCGGGCATACTTCTTCACATTGTTCACCACATCTTCTGCCGTCATCCACTTGGAATAATCTCGGGTCACCACATCCCACATGATAACCTTGTAGGTGCGGTGCAGCCACCAGTACTCGCTCTGTCGCATCCAGCCGTGAGGTGGACGGAAGAGATGGGCATGGATGATGTCATTCGCCTTGTTGGTGTTGAGCACGTAGGAGATGACACGATGCTTGAAGGCACCGATATGATTGAAGGTATGGTTACCTATCTGATGCCCCTCTGCTACAATCTGGTTGTAGAGATCGTGGTTGCGCAATACGTTTTCGCCCACCATGAAGAAGGTTGCCTTGATATTATACTTTCTCAAGGTTTCCAGGATGAATGGGGTGGATTCGGGAATCGGACCGTCATCGAATGTGAGATACACCGAATGGTCGTTCTTGTCCATTCTCCATATTGCCTTCGGATATAACCATCTGAGCCATTTGGCTGGTTGCTCTATGAACATAGGAATAACTTGATTAGGGGATGATACAAAAAGGGAGACCTAGCAAAAAGCCAGGTCTTCCTTGATATTCTTTATCTTACTGATTGCCCTGTGGCATGCTTTATCGCCTGCCTTGTGGCAATGCTTCTGTCTTTACTGATTGCCCTGTGGCATGCTGCCGCCTCTGCCGCGATAGAGTGTGTAGAGGGCATTGAGCTGCTTCTCATAACTCTTCTGCAACTGAGGGCTTACCATACCAGCAACATCGCAGATGCTCTGCATAATCATAATCTGACGGACACAGTCGTTCTGGCTCTGCAGGAAGCGGTCGTTTGGCAATGAGAGGTAATAGTCGAGATACTGGTGAGCATTCTTCCAGATAGCCTCTACATATTCCTTACCCTTTGCCTTCTGACCGGTGAGCAGCCAGCCGCGAGCCATATCCAGACCACCGCTCATGTAATCGAGGGTGACATTGTATGCCGGAATCTCCACATCAGCCTTCTTCAGGATGTTGATAGCCTTCTGGTTCTTGCCGTCGGCAATGAGCTGGAGGGCTGTCTGGGCGAGCAGGCGACGGTGGGTGTAGCACATACGCATGGTAGTCTCGTCGATATAGAGTCCCTTCTGCTTCAGGTTACCGAACTTGAATCGGGTCATGATGTTATGATAGGTCTTCTCTGCATCGAAGTTCTTCGCACCTGGCTTGTTGGTGGTGAATGGAGTGATACGGTTGGCAAGACCCTCCTGTACGAAGTTGTCGCCAAGGTTCATATAGTTCTCCTGTCCCACGGTAAGAGCCACGTAGATAGGACGTGTCCAGTTGCACTGTGACAGCATTTCGAGCATCATCAGGTCGCCCTTGTAGAGAGCGCTCTTGCCTGTGAGCGAAATCACCATCTTGTCTGGGATGGTATCAGAAGCCATCATCATGCCGCTCTTCTTCACAGCCTCCTTGTCGATTGTTACATAGACGGTGTCTGTAGGGATGAAGTGCATGTCTGAGTTCTTGCTGCGTACCCAGTACTTCAGGATGTTCTTGAGCTCGAAAGGCTCATCACCAAACTGCTTCTTGGCATTCACAGGGTCCTGCTTGTAGAAGTCGAGAACCTGCTGCTTAGCCTCTGGCTGGATAGAAACATACTCGTTGGTACCCGAACAGAAGTCGAGACGTGGCCAGGTGATTGGCACGGATGGTGAGTTGTATGCCGGACGCATCATCTGGTCGATATACCAGTCGGTCTGCAGATAGCTCAAGTTACATACGCGGGCATCTGTACCTACGCCTTCTACCTCCTGGTTGTACCAGAGTGGGAAGGTATCGTTATCACCATTGGTGAAGATGATAGGGTTACCCTTCTCCTGGAGCGACATCAGATAGTTCTGACCGAAGTCGCGGCAGGTGTAACGGCCTGAACGGTCGTGGTCATCCCAGGTCTGTGATGCCATCTGGATAGGAACGAGCAGGGTTACCACAGCCACGATAGCTGTTACGGCAGTACCGCTGAGCTTCATCTTCTGCTTCAGAAGGTCGATGATGGCGAGAACGCCAAGACCGCACCAGATAGCGTATGCATAGAATGAACCGGCGTAGGCATAGTCACGCTCACGTGGCTGCATAGGAGTCTGGTTCAGATAGAGCACGATGGCAAGACCTGTCATGAAGAACAGGAAGAATACCACCCAGAACTGCTGGATACCTACAGGGAGAATCTCCTCTGTCTCCACGCCGTTCTTGATGACCTTGCGCTTGCGGGTGTACCAAGCCTGCCAGAAGAGGCCGATGAGACCGAGAATCAGCGGCATGCAGTAGAACACGTTGTGTCCCTTGTTCGCCTTCAGGTCGTCTGGCAGTTTGCTCTGGTCGCCATAGAGGGCGTTGTCGATGAATGAGAAACCGGTAATCCAGTTACCGTGCTCTGGTTCGCCGTTGCCCTGGATATCGTTCTGACGTCCGGCAAAGTTCCACATGAAGTAGCGCCAGTACATGAAGTTGCACTGATAGGAGAGGAAGAAACGGATGTTCTCCATCTGTGTAGGAACCTTCACCATCATGTTCTCGCCACAACGGTCGTAAGGCACCTGGTTACCCTCTACGCCTCCCATCCAGTCTTCGTATGCCTGGGCATGAGCCGAGCTGTGCATACGTGGGAAGAGCATATTCTGTGCATATACATACTTGTTCTTATGACTTACTACGAAGTAAGAGTCCTTCTCATCGGCAGAAGCCTTCTCCTTGCGCTGATAAACAGGTGCACCTTCCTTCATTACAGGCTTGCACATGTTGCCGTCAGCCTCGAGAGCCACCTGAGAAGTGTAAGCCTGACCATAGAGCAATGGAGTATCGCCATACTGGTCGCGGCTCAGATAACTACCCAGGGTGAAGATATCCTCAGGAGAGTTCTGGTCCATAGGAGGGTTGGCAGATGAACGGATCACGATGAGCGCATAGCTTGAGTAACCGATCATCAGCATCAGCATGCAGAGCAATGCTGTGTTCTTGATGCGAGCAGAGATGAGAGGCAGCAGCTGCATCTTCTTCTTCTCGATGCCTGTAGCCTGGTCAACGCCGGTTATTACTTCCTTCTTGCGCTTGTAGTTGAGTACAAACCAGAGGATAACCAGGATGATGATACCGGTGATGACTGCGCTCCATCCATATCCGAAGAATGGGATGCCGAGCATGCCGAAACCGAGAACGAAGGCGATGTTCTGCTTCTTCTCGTTCTTCTCTGATGCATTGTAGGTCTCGTAGATACCCCAGATAACAGAGGCTACGAGGCAGATGATATATACGATTTCACCCGTATTGAATGGGCAGCCGAGTGTGTTGACGAAGAACAGCTCAAACCATCCGCCTACGGTGATGATGCCTGGAACCACACCATAAAGTACGGCTACTACCACCAGGAATGAAAGGAAGAGCGCCATGAGCGAACCCTTCAGGTTGGCATGAGGCACCTTCTTGTAGTAATATACCAGTACGATGGCTGGGATACAGAGCAGGTTGAGCAGGTGCACACCGATACTCAGACCGGTCATATAGGCGATGAGCACGAGCCATCGGTCGCTATGAGGTTCGTCAGCGTGGTCTTCCCACTTCAGAATCAGCCAGAATACCACAGCGGTGAAGGCAGAAGAGAAAGCGTAAACCTCACCCTCTACAGCAGAGAACCAGAAGGTATCGCTGAAGGTGTAGATGAGTGCGCCCACCATACCAGATGCCTCGATGGCAATCAGCTTGCTGGTGGTCATCTCCTTCCAGTCGCCGATGATGAGCTTGCGTGCCAGATGGGTGATGGTCCAGAAGAGGAACATGATGCAGACGGCACTGAGGAGTGCGCTCATCGTATTCACCATCTTGGCTACCTGCGTGGTATCGCTGGCGAAATGTGTGAAGAAATTGCCCATGAGCATGAAGAATGGTGCCCCAGGTGGGTGACCGATCTCCTGCTTGTAGGCAGTTGTAATAAACTCAGGACAGTCCCAGAAGCTGGCTGTCGGTTCAATTGTGGAGCAATATACGAATGCCGCAATGATGAATGCGACCCATCCGAAGATATTGTCCACTAATCTGTACTGTTTCATTATTGTTTAAACTTTAATGTATTATATTTCTATGTTTCCTATTATATAATGTGTATAAAACGTTGCAAAGATACTAAAAAGTAAAGAGATAGCGTAGGATTGCTTCTCTTTTTTAGGTTATATTAAATTTAAATAGGTGATGTTTTATAAAAAACACATTAAACATTCAGGAAATGCTCTTCCAGCTTTTCTCTTGGCATATCTGCCGTATCGTGATAATGCAGGTGCTGGTTTACGCAGGCGATATGCTTCACGTTGTTGAGCACTTCGGCTACATCGTGACTGACGATGATGATGGCGCACTCCTTGTTAATCTGCTCCAGCATCTCGTACATCTGCTTTTGGAATCGGCGGTCGATGTAGGTGTTAGGCTCATCGAGGATTACGACATCCGGCTTTGATACGATGGCGCGGGCGAGGAGCACTCGCTGAAGCTGACCGCCGCTGAGGGCAGCGATGTGCCGGTCTTTGAATTCCGTCAGCTGCATGCGTTCCAGGGTATCGAGTACCTGCTGGTGCTGTGCCTGGGTGTATCGCGAAAAGAGACCTTTGGTCTTGCTGAGTCCGGCAAGTACAACTTCATATACTGAGATTGGAAACTGCTTGTCGAGCTGGTTGTATTGTGGGAGATAGCCCATCGAGATTTCCTTTACTTCCTCAACTTTTGCTTCGCCGTTTTCATCAAGAACCGTTTCCCCGTTCTCATCTTTCACTTTTCTGAAGTATCTGATGGTTCCTTCCGTAGGCTTCATCAGTCCCAGAATGAGGCGCATGAGGGTAGTCTTGCCACCACCGTTTGGTCCGATGATGCCAAGATAATCGTCTTGATATACGGTGAGATTTACGTCGCTGAGCACCTGCTTGCCGTCATATCCGGCAGATAGGTGCTCGATCTCGATTAATTTTGAACTTTGAACTTTGAACATTGAACTTTATGATTAGTTATTGTTCTTGATGCTTTACTTCCCAACCACCATTTTCTTGCCCTGTATCGCTGCTGCCGCTTCCTGCATCGCCCAGTTCCAGTCGCCCTGCAATGGGTTGATATCCATTGGCTTGGTGTGGCTTTCGTTGATGAAAGTTGTGGTGTTGCGGTTGGCAAATTCTGCTTGTATCAGGCAGAACTTGATCTTTTCTTTTCGGGCTCTCTCTATGAGGGTCTTCAGCTGGGCGGCACTAGGCTCCCTGCCTTCTTCCTCTATGGCCAGCTGCTCCAGCTGGTAATCACGGGCAAAGTAGGTGAGGATAGGGTGATAGATCACAAACTTGCGAACCAGGTCTGGGTTCTTGTTGAAGCCCTCCTTGATGATGCTGTCTCTCTTGTCGATGATGCTGAGCAGCGACTGATAGTTCTTCTCGAAGAAAGCCTTGTTCTTCGGCTCCAGTTCGCTGAGTGCCTTGAGAATGTTGCTGGCTATGATGCGGGCATTGCTGCAACTCATCCATACATGTGGGTCGATGTTGCCACCTGGAGTCTTGGCAGGCTTGATACCCACGGAAGTATCTATCACCTTCATTTCCGGAGCGTTGTCCTGCAGCTTCTTCATCCAGGTCTGCTCAAAACCGATGCTGCCCACTTTCAGATAGAGTGCACTCTTCGAAAGTTCCATCATCTGCTGGGCGTATGGCTCGTAAGTTTCCGGGTTGTTGCCATTCGATACCATCACGTTGACATCCACCTTGCCTTTGGCAATTTGATCAACGAAATACTTGTAGGGGGAAATCGTAACTGTAACTGTAACCGTAACCGCAGGCTTCTCTTTTCCGGAAGTCTTTCCCGAATCAGCCTGTTTCTGAGGTGTACCCTTACATCCGGCAAGAATGACACATAATATAATAAGGTTTAGAAATCTCTTCATATATTAAAATCTCCTTATGTTATAAATCTGCTTATATGTTTAAACGATGAAGCTGAGGCCATAAACCAAGAGGATATATCTCAGCACTTTTCCGATGGTGATGCTGATGGTAGAGATGATGATATTGGCTCTTGTCAGACCCAGCACGATGGTGATGGCGCTTCCCAATATCGGGATGAAGGCGAAGAAGCCCATCCAGGCACCTCTATCAGCCATGAATCTTTCTGCCTGATCCAGTTTCTCCTTCTTCACGTGCAGATATTTCTCTATCCATTCCATCTTGCCCAGTCTGCCAATACCATAGTTGAACAGCGAACCCAATACGTTTCCTATGCTGCCATATATCACCAGAGGGATGGGATTCAGTCCTGCTGCCTGCAAGCCCGACATCACTACCTCGCTGCTGAAAGGAAAAAAACTGCCGGCAAGAAAGGCGGAAGCAAGCATGCCCCAATAGCCCCAGTTGATTAAAAAGTCTATTATGTAACCCATTGAATATTATTTGTTTAACCTGCTTGATGCACTGAAACAGTGCATCAAGTCTATCTCTGAATAATCTTATCCCTCAATAGCCTGCAGTAATACCGTTTCCGGAATAAAGATATTGTACAGCAATATCAATACCATGATGACCAGCGCCGAGATAAAGACGATGTTCGCCACTTTTCCCCTGGTATAGGTGATGAAGTGAGCGGTGAGTGGTGCTGTATTTACAATCATGATGCTGCCCAACTCCTTGATGTGCTGAGGCTGCAGGATGATGAAGGCGAGACTCACGTAGTTGATCAGAATGAATGAATTGTAGATCATTCGGGTACGGATCTTGTCTGCATAAGAGGTATGCAGGAAGTGGATGCTGCCCAATGTGCTCAGGATGATGAGGAACAGGAGATTCACCACCTCGTGGTCGGTAACCTGCGAATAATCGAACAGTTCATGATAGTTGATGAATTCCGCAAAATGACTGATCAGTCCATCGATATTATTGGTGTAGGCGAAGTAACCCGCTGAGAACCAATACGGCATGATGAGACCGATGATAGATGCAAAGAAGTTGCGGATGCTGAAGGAATTGGTGAATACCATCATCATCAGCCAAAGGAAGGGCAGGAAATATCCCACCTGGATGAACACCAGTGAGGCGAGTCCTACGCAGAAGAAGGCATAGAAGGTCCATCCAGCCGCCCGCCTGTCCTGGTAACTGTTCCAGATGATGAGGTAGAAGGCGATGGAGCACATCGTCACGATGCTTGCCTTGAAGGAGGGTGCGGGCAGAGAGGTCATGGTGATGAATACCAGGAAGCTGCAGGACACCATTCGGCTGTAGGTTCGCATCAGGGAATTATGGTTGTTGAGCTCCACCATCAGCAGAGTAGAGAGGATGGTGAAGGCGAACTGCACCCAAATGTTAGCTACTAAAAAACCTACAGCAACCCATACCAAGGCGGCAAGGGTTGCTGTTATAGGTAGAGCGTAGCGGCTTGCCGCTACTTTATTTTGAAAAGTTTTCTTTCTTAACATCTAATTTTTTAAATATGATGAAGCTTTTGCCATTAAAGGTCCTGTCCGATATCAGAGCGGAAGTACTTGTCGGTGAACAGGATCTTCTGAGCCTCGGCAAAGCTCTTCTTCAGAGCCTCTTCCTTGTCCTTGCCGTAGCTGCTTACGCAGATTACACGGCCACCATTGGTTACAACCTCGCCATCCTTCATGGCTGTACCTGAGTGGAATACCACTGAACCTTCCACGTCGTCGATACCCTGGATAGGATAACCCTTCTTGTAAGCCTCTGGATAACCACCGCTTACGAGCATCACGCAGACAGCTGCACGATCATCAAACTCGATGCTGCGCTTGTCAAGATCGCCGGCAGCTACACCCTCGAAGAGATCCACGATGTCGCTCTTCAGGCGGAGCATCACGCTCTCTGTCTCTGGGTCACCCATACGGCAGTTGTATTCGATAACCATTGGCTCGCCCTCTACATTGATCAGACCGAAGAAGATGAAGCCCTTGTAGTCGATGTTCTCCTCAGCCAGACCCTCTACGGTAGGACGGATGATGCGCTCATCCACCTTCTGCATCCACTCCTTGGTTGCGAAAGGTACAGGGGTAACGCTACCCATACCGCCGGTGTTCAGACCGGTATCGTGCTCGCCGATGCGCTTGTAGTCCTTAGCCTCAGGCAGAATCTTGTAGTTCTTGCCATCGGTGAGAACGAATACAGAGCACTCGATACCACTGAGGAATTCCTCGATAACTACGCGTGCAGAAGCGTTGCCGAACATACCGCCGAGCATCTCCTTGAACTCCTTCTTGGCCTCTTCCAGGGTAGGGAGGATGAGAACGCCCTTACCGGCGCACAAGCCGTCAGCCTTCAATACGTAAGGAGCCTTCAGAGTCTCCAGGAACTTCAAGCCTTCTTCTACGTGCTCGCCGTCGAAAGTCTCATACTGGGCTGTAGGAATGTTGTGGCGCTTCATAAACTGCTTGGCGAAGTCCTTGCTTCCTTCCAGTACGGCACCAGCCTTTGATGGACCAATCACAGGGATGTTCTGGGTGCGAGGGTCTGCCTTGAAGTCATCATAGACACCCTTTACCAGTGGGTCTTCAGGACCAACAACCACCATATCAACACCGTTCTCGACAGCGAAGTTCTTGAGCGCCTCGAAGTCGTCAGCCTTGATATTCACATTCTCGCCGACATTCTGCGTACCGGCATTACCAGGAGCGATAAAGAGTTTTTCACACTTCTCGCTCTGAGCGATTTTCCAAGCTAAGGCGTGCTCGCGGCCACCGCCTCCTAACAATAATATTTTCATCGTAGTTACGTTTAATAATTCTTCTATTATATGTTACAATCAGGATAGTTATCATCTCCTTCTTTTACAATCAGGATAGATATTTTCTCCTTTTTGCATCCAAATTTCTAATTTGCTGCAAAATTACTAAATTTCAGCGAACTATACAAGCAAAAAGCCTAAAATCTTTATCGCATGTAGTTCTTATAGATTTCATAATAGATATCTGGCCATCCGTAGATGGCTATCATCTCCAGTTCCTTGTAGAGTTCCGGGATGTCATCTATCAGCTTCACCAGATCGGGATTATATCGGGTTCCTGCCCCTTCTCTCAGCTCTCCCATCACCTTTTCGAAGCTCTTCAGCAGTTTCTCATTCTCGTGATAGATTTGATGGTTCTTCCGGCTTCTTGTCATAAAGAATCTTACCCATTCGTCGTGGTCGTGGATACGGAAGATGCTGTCGTTGTAGCGATTATAGGTGATGCGGTTCTGAGATAGATTGTCGAAGATAAATTTAAAGTCGGGGATGCTCTGTTCAGAAATAAAAAACTCTTTACCTGCCACTTGCAGGTGGCAGGCAAAGAGTATAGTGGTAATTAATAAAATTACTTTTCTTATCTTGTTAATCATCTTTTTGTTCCGAAGATTTTTACTTCAGATAGAACTCTCTTATACATTTAAAATTTTTCTCTCTTACTTCAGGTAGTCGAAGAAGTAGTTGCTGATTCTTTCGTGCAGGTGAGTGCTCTGATGACCTCGCATGTTGTGAGGCTCACCTGGATATACGAAGAAATCAGGCTGGGAACCTGCTGCGATACAAGCCTTCAGGAAGGTGAGGCAGTGCTGTGGCACTACGGTCACATCGTTCAAGCCCTGGATAATCTGCAGCTTGCCCTTCAGGTTCTTTGCCTGATAGAGCAGGGATGTCTTCTTGTAACCCTCTGGATTGGTCTGTGGGGTATCCATATAGCGCTCGCCATACATCACCTCGTACCAGTGCCAGTCGATTACCGGACCGCCTGCTACGCCTACCTTGAACACGTCAGGATAGTTGGTCATCAGCGAGATGGTCATGAATCCACCGAAGCTCCAGCCGTGAACACCAATCTTGTCAGCATCTACGTAAGGCAGGGTCTTCAGATATTCAACACCCTTCATCTGGTCCTTCATCTCCACCTGACCCAGCTGGCGGAAGGTAGCCTGCTCGAAAGCCTTGCCACGGTTCTCACTGCCACGGTTGTCAAGGATGAAGAGCAGATAGCCCTTCTCTGCCATGTAGGTTTCCCAGCCACGGCTAGAGTAGTTCCAGCGGGCATCCACGTTGTGGGCGTGAGGACCACCATATACATATATAATAGTAGGATACTTCTTGTTTGGATTGAAGTTTACTGGCTTCACCATTCTCCAGTAGAGGTCGGTCTCGCCGTCATCAGCCTTGATGGAACCGCAGCTGTATTCAGGCACGTTGTAGCCCTTCCAAGGGTTCTCGGCTGTGAAGTAGGCGGTGCGCTTGCCGTTCTCGGTGTTTACGATGGCAATCTTGCGAGGCACGGTTGGAGTAGAGTAGTTATCATAGATAAACTGTCCGTTCTCGCTCAGGGTAGCGTTGTGCCATCCCTTGCCGCAATCGTCCATCATGGTGCGCTTGCCGGTCTTGGTTTCCACCACGAAGATGTTTCGCTGGATAGGAGAGCACTCGTTGGATGCGATGATGATGCTCTTGTGCTTGCTGTTGAAGCCGAGTACTTCCATCACTTCCCACTTTCCTGATGTCAACTGCTTGATTTTGAGTGATTCCGTATTGCTTGCCATACGGCTGCCGTGCTTGCCCAGGGTGCAGAGATAGAGGTGGTTGTAGCCATCCTTGCGGCTCTGCATGATGAAGCTGTTGCTGTCCCAAGGCAGGAACTGGATTGGGTGACAAGGCTCTACATACTTCTCGTCGGTCTCGCGATAGAGTTCGCCAGTCTTCTCGCCGGTCTCTGCGCTGTAGGCAGTCAGGCGACAGTCGTTTTGGTCGCGGTTCAGCTCAAACATGTAGATGGTCTTGCTGTCCGGACTCCATGCGATGTTGGTGAAGTAGCGGTCTGTTGGGGCGCCTGCCTTCAGATAGATGGTCTTGCCGGTCATGCAGTCGAATACGCCTACGGTTACCTTGTGAGATGTTTCGCCAGTCATCGGATACTTGTCTGGTGCTGGTTTGGCGCAGCAGGTCTCTGTCTCTGGATGATTGAAGTAATCAATCTCCGGGATATCCACCTGTGGATAATCTGTCACCATGCTCTGGTCCATACGATAGAAGGCGAGCAGTTCGCCGTTAGGGCTCCAGAAGGTACCCTTGCTGATGCCGAATTCATCGCGGTGAACACTCTGACCATATACGATAGAGCGGCTGCCGTCCTTTGAGATTTGGAAATCGTGCGATTTCTTCTCTCTTGTCATGGCATTGTTGGTTACGTCGAAGGTGCGTACATAGAGGTTGCTGCCCTTCAGATAGGCGAATGCATTCTGCTGTGCGTTAGCCTCGAGGAGGTTCTCGCCGTCAGCAAACTCCATCTCGCTCAGCAGCTTGTGCTTCTTGAAGTCGATGGTATAGGTCTTGCTGCCATTGCTTACCATCACGATGCTCTTGCCTGCGAAAGGGAACTGAGCGTTGTAGAGGGCTCTTACCTTGATGTCCTTGGTAGGAGCAATCCACTGGTTGATATCGTTGATACCGAAGAGTTTTGTCTCCTTTCCGGTAGTCTTGTTTACGAGATAGCATGCCTCGATGTCCTGATGGATGAGTTCGTTTCCCCACCAGGTGCACCAGCGATTCTTTGCCACCATGTTGCGATAGTTATTGCCACCGAAGTTCAGATCTTCCAGTGTAAAGGCTTTCTCGCCCTTCTGCGCAGGAACCACGCCCTGTGCCTGCATCTCGGTTGCATTCATAGCCATCATGGAAATCATAGCTGCAAAAGATAATTTATAAATTGATTTCTTCAGATTCATGATTTTTTCTTGTTTTTTGTAACACCTAACACCATGTTTTGTGGTGTTATGTGGTTTAATTATCTGATAACTAGGATTTTATCTTTAGTGACGCAGCGTTTCGCTGCATTGCTGGAAATCTTTAGTGACACCGCGTTTTACGGTGTCACTAGAAATTCTTAATCCTCGTCATCAAAGTCGGTGTCGAAGCTTGGCTTGCTGCCACGCTTTCCTCCGAAGTTCTTGCCACCTCTGCGGTCTCTCTTGAAACCACCGCGCTTGTTGTCACGGTCGTTACGGTCGCCTCCGCGCTTGCCTCTGAAGCTGCGGCCGCCCTTGCGGTCATCATCATCGTTGCGTCTTCCGGCAGCACCTACACGTGGACGTCCGCCACGGCGAATCTCATTGCGGCGCTTCTCGAAGTCCTCCAGGCGATGGCTGTGGAACTGGAAGCTGCGGATATCAGCATCCTCGTTCTCTGTCTCCTCGCTCACACGCTTCTTGAACTCACGCTCCTTCTTGAAACGGTGCTTCTGTGCCATCTCGCTCTTCTCACGCTCAGTCTTCACGATACCGCCCTCAGAGCGGAACTCCTTCATCTTGCCGTCGAACATCACGTACTTGCGGAACTCGCACTCCAGGCTTCCGTTATATACCGGAATCTTGATAGATGGCTTCAATCCGATCTGCTCGAAGCACTCCTCGCGATAGCTCAATACCCAAGCCTCGTTGCCAGCAAAAGCTCTCTTGAATCGCTCGCCAATCATCTTGTAGGTGTTCAGCAGGTTAGGAGTAGAGATACGCTCGCCGTATGGAGGGTTCATCACGATGATGCTCTTCTCGGCAGGCTGGGTGAAGTCCTTGAAGTCCTGCTGTGCGATGGTGATATCCTTGCTCAGACCGGCAGCACGCACGTTGAGGTTGGCTGTGTTCACCGCCTTCATATCTACATCATATCCGTAGATGTGGTGCTCGAACTCGCGCTCCTGAGAGTCGTCGTTATAGATCATGTCGAAGAGATCCTGGTCGAAATCGTTCCACTTCTCGAAGGCAAACTCCTTGCGGAATACACCTGGAGAGATGTTGCGGGCGATGAGGGCAGCCTCGATGGCGATGGTTCCCGAACCGCACATTGGGTCGATGAAGTCGCATTCGCCCTTCCAGCCGGTCATCAGGATCATACCTGCAGCGAGAACCTCGTTCAGAGGTGCCTCTACCTGCTCCTGACGGTAGCCGCGGCGGTGCAGACTCTCACCACTTGAGTCGAGACTCAGGGTAGCGTTATCCTCTGCGATGTGGATGTTGAGGCGGATGTCTGGGTTAGACACGCTGATGTTAGGACGTGTGCCCTGCTTCTCGCGGAACCAGTCCACGATGGCATCCTTTACCTTGTAAGTCACGAAGCGTGAGTTGCGGAACTCCTCTGAATAGACCACAGAATCTACCGAGAAAGTCTTCTTCACGTCTAAGATGTCATCCCACTTGATCTTCTGAATCTCGTCATACACCTCCTCGGCAGAACGAGCCTTGAAGTGCTTGATAGGTTTCAAGATGCGGATGGCTGTGTGTAACTGGAAGTTAGCACGATACATCATTTCCTTGTCGCCAGTGAAAGATACCATGCGGCGACCTATTTGTACATTGTTAGCACCCAGTTGGGTGAGCTCCTCAGCCAAGACTGGCTCCAGACCCATAAAGGTCTTGGCAATGAGTTCAAATTCCTGTTCCATTATTGAATTCTATATCTAATAAACTTTGTTTTTCTTTTCTATATTTCTTTGTTTTCGGCTTCATATCCTTGGTCACCCATACGTTGGCGCCCACGATGCAGCCTTCGCCGATGGTGATTCTGCCCAGGATGGTGGCGTTGGCATACACGATGACATCGTCTTCCAGGATAGGGTGGCGAGGGATTCCCTTGATAGGATTGCCGTCTTTGTCCAGAGGGAAACTCTTGGCTCCGAGGGTAACACCCTGATAGAGCTTCACGTTGTTGCCGATGATGCAGGTGGCTCCGATAACCACACCCGTGCCGTGGTCGATGGTGAAGTGGTGGCCAATGGTAGCCTCCGGATTGATATCGATACCTGTCTCCGAGTGTGCCAGTTCCGTCATCATTCTAGGGATGAGGGGTACACCGAGCTTATGCAGAACATGAGCGATACGGTAGTTGGTGAGCGCCTTGATCACGGGATAGCAGGAGATGATTTCTCCGTGGCTCATCGCAGCCGGGTCACCGTTGTAGGCTGCCTCTACGTCGGTGGCGAGGATTTTGCGGAGCTTGGGAAATTCCATAATGGCTTTGGCGGCGATGACGCCTGCCTTGGCGCGCTGGTGCTGCAGTTCTGCCTGGGTTTCCGTTTCGCAGTCGTTGGCGAAGCAGAGTCCGGCGAGAATCTGTTCTGCGAGCATCTCGTAGAGTTTCTCAACTCTTACTCCGATATGGTATTTGATGGTTGAGATATTGACGGATGAGTTGCCGAAATATCCCGGAAAGAGGATGGAGCGAGACAGATTGATGATGTCTTCGAGCGCCTTGCCCGAAGGAAGTGGATTTCCGTCTCGATGCTGATGGAAGAGACCCTTTAGTGATTCCGGGCTTGAAAGCTCGTCGATAGTCTCTGTCAGCTGATGAGTTAGTGTATCTTTACTCATGTTCTTAATGTATCAATAAAATTCGACTGCAAAGATACGATTAATTTCTTGAACTGCAAAGAAATAAAGGAGCTTTTTGGATTTTTTTTGTAGAAATGGAAAGATGGAGTGGGAAAAGTGGGGGAGAGTTTCTGAATCACTGAGTCACTTTTGGGCAGGTTCTCGACATATCTCTGAACGCACTCCAGGCTATCGGAACCGCCACGAGGAAGGAGCAGATGTCTGCCCACGCCTGACACATCTCAACGCCCAGTAATCCGAAGAAATGAGGGAGGATGAAAATGAGCGGAATGAAGAACAAACCGCTACGTGCTGCTGCCACGATATTCGCACGGATTGGCTTGCGGATGGTCTGCATCAACATATTCGTCAGCACGATGGTGGCAACCAGAGGGAAGCTGATCACCTGCCACTTCAGGGCAACGGAACCCACTGCTACCACGCTGGCATCATCGCGGAAGAGTTCGATGATAGGCTCAGAGAAGAGAAAGCCGATAACGGCACAAACAGCCAGAAATACCGTGCCGCATTTGATGCAGAAAAAGAAAGCCTCCTTCACGCGGTCGTACAACTTGGCTCCATAGCAGAAACCGCAAAGCGGCTGGAAACCCTGACCCAGTCCGATTACCACGGCATAGGTGAAGAACGAGATTCTCGTCACGATACTCATACCCGCAATGGCTGCATCTCCATAGGCTCCGGCAGCCACGTTCAGCACCAGCGTGGCGATGCTTCCCAAGCCCTGTCTTGATAAGGAAGGTGTGCCGCCAAAGATGATCTCCTTGAAGTAAGCTCTGGATGGCGTGAAGTCGCGCGGATGGATTCGGATGTTCTCTCCCTTGTGCGTCATCCAGAAGAGCATGGCGCAGCCGAAGCACTGGCTGATGAGGGTGGCGATGGCGGCACCCGTGATGCCCATGGCAAAATAAAGGATGAGCAGCGGGGCGAGGATGAGGTTGAGAATCACACCCGACATGATTCCCTTCATCGCATACATCGCGTTGCCCTGAAAACGCATCTGGTTATTGAGTGTCAGCGATGTAGTCATGAAAGGAGCTCCCAGCAGGATGATGCCGAGATAGCGCTCTGTGTAAGGTTGGATGGTAGGGGTGGAACCCAGAAGGACACAGAGCTGTGTAAGGAAAATTTGTCCAAGAATGGCGATGAGGAGTCCCGTCAGAAAGCTCAGTACGAAGCCCGTGGATGCCATCTTCTTCGCCTTCTCCACCTCCTTGGCTCCCAGCTTTCTGGAGATGTAGTTGCCGGAGCCATGACCATAGAAGAAACCAACAGCCTGGATTACTGCCATCATAGCGAAGGAGACGCCTACTGCCGCCACGCTCTGGGTGTTGATGCTGCCCACGAAGTAGGTGTCGGCGAGGTTGTACATACTCGTCGATAACATGCTGATAATGGTAGGAATCGCCATCGTAAAAATCACCCGATGCACCGGTGCATGGGTCAGGAATGTATAATTATCTCTTGATTTCTTCATACTCTTTCTTCTTCTTATCTTCTTCTTGTTTCCTTGTTTTCTTGAATCTTTTCAGCCTGCAAAGTTACTGCTTTATTTCCGAAAGGGGGAAATATTCGGGGTTTTTAACGCTCTAGGGGAAAAAAAACAGTGATTTCGTTTGCCATCTCGGAAAAAACTTGTACTTTTGCACCGTTTTTCTGATGATACATTATTATAAAAAGAAAAATCAGAGCAAAAAAGTTTTAGAAAAAGATCAGATCAATGAGTGATATTAGAATCATACCCGTTACCACCAAGAAAGGATTGAGAACTTTCATACAGTTCTATTACGACCTTTATGAAGGTAGCAAATATGCCGTTCCTTACTTGCGTTTTGACGAGTGGAATACATTGAGAAAAGACAAGAATCCAGCTTTCGAATTCTGCGAAGCGCAATATTTCCTGGCTATCGATTACAGCATCCCGAAGGTGGTAGGCCGCATTGCTGCTATCATCAACCATTGTGCCAACGACCAGTGGAACAAGAAGCAGGTGCGCTTCGGATGGTTCGACTTCATCGATAACCTGGAAGTTTCCAGTAAGTTGCTGGATGCCGCAGCCCACTGGGGCAGAGAGCGTGGCATGAAAGAATTGGTAGGACCACTTGGTTTTACCGATATGGACCGCGAAGGAATGCTCATCGAAGGATTCCAGGAGAAATCCACCATGTACGTCAACTACAATTACCCTTATTATCCCAAGCACATGGATGCTCTTGACCTCTTCCAGAAGGACAACGACTGGCTGGAGTACCGCATCAAGGTGCCTGAGGTAACTCCTCCGAAATTTGCCAAGACAGCCCAGCTCATCGAGAGTCGCTACAATCTGCACGTGCGTAAGTTTACCAAGCACGAACTGGTTCAGGGCGGCATGGGCAAGGAGATTTTCCACATCGTCAACGAGACCTACAAGAATCTCTACGATTTCCAGCAGCTCACCGACCGACAGATCGACGGGTATGTGGATTCGTATATCAAGATGGCGGATATGAACCTCATCACCGGTGTGGTAGATGCCAACGACAACAACCGTCTGATCGGTTTCGGCGTATCCTTTCCATCCATGACCGAGGCGCTGCAGAAGAACCGCAACGGCAAGCTCTTCCCTTGGGGATGGCTTCGACTCCTGCGGGTGATGAAGTGCCATGCCACCGATACCGTGGATCTGGTGCTCATCGGCGTGTTGCCGGAATACCGCAGCAAGGGCGCCAATGCCCTCATCTTCGCCGACCTCATCGAGCAGTACCGCCGCTACGGTTTCAAGTGGGCGGAGGCGATGCCGCAGATGGAGAGCAACAAGGGAGTGCAGAGCCAGTGGCAGTATCTGGAAAGCGTGCAGCACCGTCGCCGCCGCTGCTACAGAAGAAAACTGTAGGAATTTGCTGCTACAGATGAAATCTGCAGGGATTTACTCCTACAGACGAAAGTTACAAGATTATAGGAATTTGAAGAAAATAAAAATATAGAAAATAGAATGAGATTTGCAGTTATAGCCGCAGGCGAGGGAAGCCGATTGGCACAGGAGGGCGTGGAACAGCCTAAACCCCTGGTGCCGGTATGCGGCGAACCGATGATAGAGCGCCTTCTACGCATCTTCGTAGATTGCGGTGCTACCGAAATCGTAGTGATTGTCAACGAATGGAGCACGGCGGTGCGTGAGCATCTGGAGCAGATGAAGCTGCCGGTGCCTCTGCGCCTGGTGGTGAAGACCACTCCTAGTTCCATGCACAGTCTGCATGCCCTCTCGCCATATCTCCGTGGCGAGCGCTTCTGCCTCACCACCGTGGATACCATCTTCCGTGAGGAGGAGTTCAAGAAGTATATCCGCCATTTCCTGGAGGCAAAGGATATTGACGGCTGCATGGCTGTCACCCCATACGTGGACGATGAAAAACCGCTGTGGGTTGGTGTGGAGAAGCAGGCGGATGCCGAGGGCGCCAGTCTGCTCGACAAGCAGGGTTCTCACAAGAAGCCCCGAATTACGGGCTTCCATGATAAGCAGGAGGGCGATGACCATCTGATTTCGGGTGGCATCTACTGTTTGGGCGACAAGGCGCTCGATGTGCTCGACCACTGCATGGAGCAGGGCATGAGCCGCATGCGCAACTTCCAGCGCCAGCTGGTGGTAGAGGGATTGAAGCTGGAGGCTTATCCTATCAACAAGATTCTCGATGTAGATCACAAGGAGGATATTGCGAAGGCTGAGGCTTTCATCCATCCCCTGGAGGGAAAGACCCTGGTAGGTGTATGTCGTGGCAACGAGTTCTCGCCCAACTGTGTGGATAATGATGCTGCCATCATGAATGCCGTGAAGCTGCAACTGGAGGCACTCGGTGCGCAGGTGATGCTGATGTGCGAGAAGGAATTCTGCCGCAAGGCAACCGTGTTGGAGAGAGCCTACGGATGGCCTCGCTGCCGTGTGGCAGTGGGCGTGGATGGCTTCTTCTCGATGGCGCGCAGCAAGCAGGCACTCGATATTCTGGGCAGAATAGAGGAGGAGGGCGTATTGGTGGTGAACTCCAGTCTGGGTGTGAACCGCTGCATCCGCCGCATCATGACCGAGCGTTTCATCGCCGGAGGCATCGCTACCCCAGAGAGCCGCATCATCGGCAGAAACGGGGAGATGGTGGAGGATATCCACTATCCTTGCTGGCTGAAGCGTGGCGATGGCTGTGCCCAGCAGAAGGAGGATACCTGCTATGTGCAGAACGGGCAGGAGGCTGAGGCGCTGCTGAAGGAATTCTGGTTGCGTGGTATCACATCGGTGGTGGTGAATGAGCATCTGAAGGGCGACCTCATCAAGTTCTATGGCGTATCGGGTACCGATTTCTTCTATTGGTTCTATCCATCGAAATGCGGTCATCGTTCCAAGTTCGGACTGGAGGTAATCAATGGCGAGGCTCAGGGCATCGCCTTCGATGCCGAGGCTCTGAAGGCTGAGGCTGACAAGGCTGCCGACATGCTGAATGTGCCGGTATATGGCGGCGACTGCGTAGTCAGCGAGGATGGCAGCATCCGGATCATCGACTTCAACGACTGGCCTAGCTTTGCGCCATGCCGTGATGAGGCTGCCTTCTATATAGCAACAAAAATGATACAAGAATAAAAATTAAAAAGATGAATCAGGAATTTAAGGCTTCTCTGAAATCAGCGGATACCGAGGAGCACATTGATATTTATTTCTATCGCCCTATTGGTTACCAGTGGGCGCGATTCTTCCGCATGCTTCACGTCACCCCAAACGTGGTGACCATTCTTTCCATCTTCCTCGGCGTAGGAGCGGGCATCTGCTTCTATTTCGATGATCTGGCAATCAATATCTTGGGCATCTTCTTGCTCATCTGGGCAAACGTATATGATAGCTGCGACGGTCAGCTGGCACGACTCACCAACCAGAAGAGTGCCCTGGGCAGAATCCTTGATGGTGCTGCTGGCGACTTCTGGTTTGTCAGCATCTACTTCGCCATCTCCTTCCGTCTGATGCCAGAGTGGGGGTGGAAGATTTGGGCACTCTGCATCGTGGCTGGCTTCGGATGTCATGCCATTCAGAGCCGTCTTGCCGACTACTACCGTCAGATTCATCTCTTCTTCCTGAAAGGCAAGGAGGGCAGCGAACTGGACGATGCCAGCAAGCAGGTAGAGCTGTGGAAGCAGATGAAATGGAAGAAGGAGCCTGTGCAGAAGCTCTTCCAGTTCTTCTACAAGAACTATACCTTGGGACAGGAGCGCGATACTCCTATCTTCCAGATATTCAAGAGAAATCTGCGCGAAAGATATCCGCAGCAGTTGCCGGAGCAGTTGCGTGCCGACTTCCGTGCGGGCAGTCTTCCACTGATGAAATATGCCAATATCCTTACCTTCAACTGGCGCAGCATCACGCTTTTCGTCTCTATCCTGATAGGTCTTCCATGGCTTTATCCGGCTATCGAGATCACCGTGTTCAGCCTGATTTTCTTCTATATGAGAGGAACCCATGAGCGCCTTTGCCTGAAGCTCAACCAGAAGGTTCTGAAAGGCGAGTACGGGGCATAAACGTCTTATTTCGGGAATAACAAATATTTTTGTGAATAAATACTTTTGTGAATAACAAATACTTTTGTGAATAACAAGTTCTTTTATGAATAACAAGTTCAGAAATATATTCATGGCGTTCGGTATCATCGCCATCATCATCATGCTCTGCACGATGGATATGGACTACACCGATATTTGGCGCTATCTGAAGCAGGCGGGCATCTATTTCCCGCTGATTCTCGGTTTGTGGCTCGTGATTTATTGGGTGAACACCGTTTCCTGGTGGCTCATCATCAACGACGAGGGCAGGGTGAAGGGACTCTCGTTCTGGCACGTGTATAAGCTCACCGTGAGCGGATTTGCCCTGAACTACACCACTCCCTGCGGATTGATGGGCGGCGAACCTTACCGCATCATGGAGCTGAAGCCTTTCACGGGTGTGAGCAAGGCTACATCATCGGTCATTCTCTATGTGATGATGCACATCTTCTCCCATTTCTGGTTCTGGTTCCTTTCGGTATTCCTTTATATCGCCCTGTATCCGATAGGGGTTCCTATGGGCATCATGTTGGGTTTCATCGCAGCCTTTTGCCTGCTTGGCATCTACTTCTTCGCCCGCGGTTACAAGACGGGAATGGCGCAGAAGGGCATCCGTCTGCTCACCCATATTCCTTTCGTAAAGAACTGGGCTAAGCGGTTTGCGCAGGAGAAGCAGGAGACCTTGGAGCAGATAGATTCTCAGATAGCCCTGCTGCATGGTCAGCACAAGAGCACCTTCTACAGTTCCCTCTTCTTCGAGGTGATGGCGAGAGTGCTCCAGAGCCTGGAGATTTATCTCATCCTGAAGGCTTTTGCGGCGGATATCAGCATCGCCGACAGCGTTCTGATTCTTGCCTTCTCATCGCTCTTCAGTAATCTCATCTTCTTCTCTCCTATGCAGTTGGGAGCTAGAGAGGGCGGATTGGCGCTGGCGGTAGATGGTCTGCATCTTACGGGTGCCCTGGGCGTATATACCGGTCTCATCACCCGAATCCGTGAGCTGGTATGGATAGCCATCGGCATCCTGCTCATCAAGGTGGGAAACAAGGACCTGAAGAAGATTCAGGAAGAATATGAGGCTGATCAGAAAAGCCAGCAGCAAACAATTAATAAAGGAAAATAATGAAAGTACTGGATATAAAAGGAATCATCTTTGATTATGGTGGTACGCTCGATACCAGGGGCGACCACTGGTCGGAAGTGCTGTGGCAGGGCTACGAGCACTTCGGCATTGGTGTGGCTGATGACGAGGAAGTAGAGCCGGGAGTAAGTATCCACAAGCAGGCGTTTCGCGATGCCTACGTGTATGGCGAGCGAGCCCTGGCTGTGAATCCCATCGTTACTCCCGATTTCCATTTCGAGGATATTCTCAGAGAAAAACTGATTCTCGAATTGAATTTCCTGGCAGGAAAGGAGTTGCTGGAGACCGGAAAGGATGATGCAGCGAAACAGGCGAAGCTTGGAAATCCCGGAAATGATTCTGAAGCATCATCAGAAAGTCTTTTCCTCTCCCTTTCTGATTCAGAAATCCAGCAGATTGCTGTGGATATGGCCCGTTACATCAATGCCAAGACCCTTGCCCTTCTGAACGAGAACAGGCAGGTGTTGGAGCATCTGAAGCAGAATGGTTATCCGATGGTGCTGGTTTCCAATTTCTACGGCAATATCAATCAGGTGTTGAAGGATGCAGGAATAGATGGCTATTTCGAGGAGGTGATAGAATCGGCAGTAGTGGGTGTGCGCAAGCCGAACCCAGCCATCTTCGCCCTCGGAGTCTGTGCCCTCAATCTTCCAGCCTCTCAGGTGCTGGTAGTGGGCGATACCTATGGCAAGGATATCATCCCGGCACACAAGCTGGGTTGCCACACCCTATGGATCAAGGGGTTGCAGTGGGAAGAGAAGAAGGTGGATGAATCCATCCCCGACGGCATCATCAAGAAACTTTCTGAGATGGAGGAATTTCTGAAAATCTCATAAAAAACTGAAATATATAATAGGTTTTTGCAGCTATTTACGAATAATGTTATAACTTTGCAGCCTGAAAGTTGAGAATGATTAATAATGGGCGCAAGGCCCCTATATATATAAAAGGTAATGAAAGGTATAAGAAAATTGTATTTGGTGCTCGTCCTCCTGGTGGTTTCTACCCTCCAGATGATGGCGCAGCAGAAGATAACAGGTCGTGTCATCGACGATGACGGCTTTGCCGTCTCGTATGCAAGCGTGCAGTACAAGGGACACAAGATTGCCGTTTCCAGTGATGGAGAAGGTAAGTTTACCATCGAAAAGAAGCCGGGACTGATGCTTACCGTCAGCGCCCTGAGCTACAAGACCGCTACGGTGAAGGTAGATGAGAAAACCAGCTTCCTCGAAATCAAGCTCAAGGACGATTCCCACAAGCTGGGAGAAGTCGTGGTGAAATCGAAGAAGGGAAGATACAAGCGCAAGGATAACCCTGCCGTGGAACTTATGCGACGTGTCATCGCTGCCAAGAAGAAGAGCGACCTCAGCAACTATGATTATTATCAGTATGATAAATATCAGAAGATCACCCTCGCACTCAATGATATCACCAAGGAGCAGATGGAGGGCAAGTTCTTCAGCAAGCGACAGTATCTCCTCGACCAGGTGGAGCTTTCGCCTTACAACGGCAAGCTCACCCTGCCGGTAAGCATCGACGAGACCGTTTCGCAGCACGTTTACCGCAAGGACCCGAAGAGCGAAAAGGATATCATCAAGGGTCAGCAGAGCAATGGTATCGGACAGGTGATCCAGACCGGAGAAATCCTGAATACAGCCATCAAGGATGTCTTCACCGATGTGGATATCTACGATGACTACGTGCGATTGCTCCAGTATCCGTTCCCATCTCCGCTCGGCAGAACAGCCATCAGCTTCTATCATTATTATATAGAAGATACGGTGTATGTGAACCGCGACCTCTGCTATCATCTGCAGTTTATCCCAGCCAACAGTCAGGACTTCGGATTCCGGGGCGAGCTTTATGTGCTTGCCGACAGTACCCTGCACGTCAAGAAATGTAATCTCTATATGCCTCACAATTCATCCGTCAACTGGGTGAAGGATATGAAGATAGAGCAGGAATATACCAAGCTCGACAATGGCGAGTGGGTGCTCACCAAGGATGATATGATTGCAGAAATGCACATGAACAAACTGCTGCAGGACCTGCTGGTGGTGCGCAACACCCGAATCACTGATTACGCCTTCGACCCTTTGCCGAAGATGCTCTTCAAGGGCAAGGCGAAGGTAAGGCATGATATGGATGCGATGAACCGTGATGAGGCCTACTGGAACAAGTACCGACAGGTGGATCTCACCAAGAGTGAGTCGTCGATGGACAGCTTTATCCACCGCATGGAGAATTCCAAGGGATTCAAGTATATCATCTTCGGCGTCAAGGCGTTGATGGAGAACTATGTAGAGATAGGAAACGGAGGAAAGGATGGCAGAAAGAGCCTCTTCGACCTCGGACCTATCAACACCTTCCTCTCCAACAACTACGTGGATGGCGTGCGCCTGCGTCTGGCAGCCCGCACCATGGCGGCACTCAATCCTCACTTCTTCTGGGATGGATATGGAGCCTATGGTACGAAGAGTCACAACTGGTACTATGGTCATCTCTTCACCTATTCGCTCAACAAGAAAAAGAACAGTCCGTTCGAATTCCCGATGCGCAAGTTCGTCTTCGAGATTGGTCACGATATCACCTCTCCATCCGATGACAACCTGCTGCACAACAAGGATAACTTCTTCATGACCATCCGTGCCGCTACGCAGGACCAAATGTATCTCTATCAGCGACAGAAGTTCAGCTTCGTCTATGAGACCGACTGGGGACTCCGCTTCGATGCGGGAATGAGATGGCAGAGCAACCGCACCGTGGGCAACCTGCATTATTTCAAGGTGAACACGGGCGAGGAAGTGAAGAAGATCCGTACCACCGAGGCATCTGTGGGCATCAACTACAACCCGGGTGTTACCTATGTCAACACCAAGCAGCAGCGATTGCCTATCAATCTCGACAGTCCTGAGCTCACCCTCCGCCATTCCATGGGTCTGGACGGATTCATGGGCGGTCAGTATCAGAGCAACCTCACCACGCTGGGCATCTACAAGCGCCAGTGGCTGGGCAGCTTCGGATATGTGGATTTCAACATCGTGGGCAAGATGCAGTGGAACAAGGTTCCATTCACCATGCTCGTACAGCCACCAGTCAACCTCTCCATCTTCGAGCAGGAGGCAACCATCAGTATGATGAAAGACTGGGAGTTCCTGAGCGACCGCCAGCTCTTCTGGTCGGTAGCCTGGGATATGAACGGCAAGCTTCTCAACCGCATTCCGCTCATCAAGAAGCTGAAGTGGCGCGAGTATGTAGCCGTGAAGGGAGTCTGGGGACAGCTCACCGACAAGAACAATCCGGTGAAGAATGCATCGGATGATGTGATCTTCAAGTTCCCTAACAACTCCTATACCTTTGGCAATACGCCATATTGGGAGGTGGTAGCCGGTGTGCACAACATCTTCAAGTTCTTCGGAATCGATTATGTGCGTCGTATCAACTACCTGAATCATGCCAATGTAGATAAGTGGGGCATCCGAATGGGATTCCTCATGTCATTCTAGGAAAGATAAAACAGGGAGAACATAGCCTTTTTGCTATGTTCTCTCTTCATAAAATAGTTTGGTCATAAAAGAGTATATAACAACATAAAAGAAGGAGATTGCTTATGAAGATTCTATTGGCAGATAAGCAGGATATCACGCGTGCCGGACTGACATTCGTGATAGAGAAAATGGAAGGATTGGAAACCAAATATGTAGAAGACAAGACGGAACTGATGCTTGCCTTGCGGGAAAACGAGGATACGGTGGTGATACTCGATTATACACTTTTCGATATCAATGATGCCGCCGAACTGCTCATTCTCAACCAGCGCTTTCCTTATACCCGATGGTTGCTGTTCAGCGAAGACCTGAGTGCCGATTTCGTGCGTGTGCTCATCGCCAGCAGCAGTATGTTCAGCGTGCTCCTGAAAGAGAGTCCGCTGATGGAAATCAAGGAGGCGATACGCTTCTGCGTAGATAGCAAGCGGTTTGTCTGCCAGCGAATGATGGAGGTGCTCCTTACTCCACGGCAGGAAGTAGAAGAAAAGGTGAATCTCACCAAGACCGAAACCGAGATCCTCAAGGATATCGCCCTGGGTATGACTACCAAGGAAATCGCCGAGAAGCGCTTCTCCAGTTTCCATACCGTGAATACCCACCGGAAGAATATCTTCAGAAAGCTCGGGGTAAACAACGTGCACGAAGCAACAAAGTACGCACTTCGCGCCGGACTGGTAGATTCTGCGGAATATTACATCTAGATAAATACCAAAATAAAAGCTTCAGATTGTCTCCCGACAGTCTGAAGCTTTTTCATTTTCTAACTAACTTATTATCAACTATTCATTACTTTTCGTGCTGCAAAATTACAAGTATTTTTAGAAATATGTGCTATATTTGCTAAAAAAATACACGTAAACGTTTGCAAATTAGAATAAAAATAGTATCTTTGCAGTAAATTTGATGCAATATCGCACCATACATAACTAACTTATTATACATGAAGCAGCGTAGAACCTCATTAAAAGACCTTGCTGATAAGCTCGGTGTCAGTATAGCCACCGTTTCCAGAGCATTGCGAAACAGTCATGAAGTAGGAGAGGAGATGACCCAGAAGGTGAAGCAACTCGCCAAGGAGCTGAACTATCGCCCGAATCCTTTCGCCCAGAGTCTCCGCAAGGAAGCTCCGAGGGTGATTGGTGTCATCGTACCTAATCTCGTGACTCACTATTATGCCGCTGTCCTCGATGGCATCGAAGACTATGCCTCCAAGCTGGGCTATTCCGTCATCAGTGCCAACAGTCATGAAGACCATGAGCGCGAGGCGCAGGCTCTCGATAACTTCCTCAATATGCATGTAGAGGGTATCATCGCCTGTCTGGCGCAGGACACCACCGACTATTCTCACTTCGAGCAGCTCCACAAGATGGGGGTGCCCCTGGTATTCTTTGCCCGCTGCTGTCTGGAGGATAAGTTCTCTCAGGTGGTGGGAAATGGTGATGTGGCGGCTCAGGAGGCCACCCAGCACATGATAGAAACCGGTTCGCGCCGTGTGGCTTTCATCGGTGGTCCTAACCACCTAGATATGGTGCGCCGCCGCAAGCACGGTTATCTCGAAGCGCTCCGCGAGAACCGCATCCCTATCGACCGCGACCTGGTAGTATGCGACAAGATAGACTTCGATGTGGCGCGCAATGCCACGCTCCGACTCCTGGAAGGTGAGAATCCGCCTGATGCCATCCTCGCCTTCAATGATATCATCACCTATGCAGCCTTCGATGCCATCAAGTCGAAAGGTCTGCGCATTCCGGAAGATGTGGCTATCATCGGATTCACCGATGGGGATACAGCCGCCTTCGTAACCCCTCGCCTCACCGCCATCATGGACCAGGCACACGTGCAGGGCACCAAAGCCTGCCAGCTCCTGATGAAGAGCATCAATGGTGATGAGAAGATCTACAAGGAGGTGGTACCGATGATACTCAAGATACGTGAAAGTTCTGAAAAGAATCTCGTGAAGAAATAGACTATTATAACAATTTTATAAACTCTAAAAAAACAAACTAAATGAAACCAACAAAGACATTATTTGTTACGGCTGCATTGATTCTGGGCACTATGGGTGCCCAGGCAGCTGATTTTGTCAAAAATGGTAATTACCTTACCGTACAGTTGAAACAGCATCAGAACTATGGTCCGTCGCAAATCCGCCTCCAGGTGGTCAACGACCGCATCATCCGTGTGCAGGCTACGGCGGAGCAGAGCTTCCGCAGCAAGCAGAGTCTCATCATCGTGCCTCAGAACTCCAAGGCGAAATATAAGGTAGAGGAGCAGGGCGATGACCTCATCATCACCACCGCTGCCATGCGTGCCGTGCTGAATGAGGCTACCGGACAGATTACCTTCTACGATCTCAAGGATCAGGTACTGTTGAAAGAGGTGGCACAGGGCGGAAAGACCTTCAAGCCATTCACCGTGCCCGACCGTGAAATCGGTGTGGATATCGCCAAGGTGCCTGAAGCACAGAAGCACGGATGGTCGTGGCGTGCCCTCTTCGATTCGCCAGACAATGAAGCCTTCTATGGTCTCGGTCAGCACCAGAGCGAGGAACTCAACATGAAGGGCAAGAACGAGGACCTCTTCCAGTATAACACCAAGGTGAGTGTGCCTTTCGTCATCTCCAACAAGAACTACGGCATCCTCTGGGATTCTTACTCTTTTTGCCGCTGGGGTAATCCTGACGATTATCTCCAGTTGAACCGTGCCTTCAAGCTCTATGATAAGGACGGAAAGGAAGGTCAGCTCACCGGTACCTACGTGGATAAGAACGGACAGAAGATCGTTCGTGGCGAGGACAGCATCTATTTCGAATATGCCATGCCTGAGACTTCTGAAATCTGCAACAAGACTGATAAGGGCGGTATCCAGAACCTGCCGAAGGGCTTTGCCCTGAATGGTTCCAAGGTGGTTTACGAGGGATATGTAGAGGCGCCAACCAGCAGCTTCTATCAGTTTATCCTCTACTATGCCGGCTATATGAAGATCTATATCGATGGCAAGCTGGTGGTGCCTGAGCGCTGGCGTACCGCCTGGAATCCGAATTCCTATAAGTTTGAGACTGCCATCCCGAAGGGCAAGAAGACCCCTATCCGCATCGAATGGCAGCCGGATGGCGATGTTTCCTACTGCGGTCTCCGTGTGGCAGCCCCACGTTCTGAGGCTGAGAAGAACCAGCTGAGCATCTGGAGCGAGATGTCGCCGGATATGGATTACTACTTCATCGCCGGAAAGGATATGGACGAGGTGATCTCGGGCTATCGCACCCTTACCGGCAAGGCTCCGGTATATCCTAAGTGGGTGCTCGGTTTCTGGCAGAGCCGTGAGCGCTATCAGAGCAGCAAGGATATCGAGGAGAATATGAAGAAGTTCCGCGATCTGAAGATTCCGGTGGATAACATCGTACAGGACTGGAACTACTGGAAGCTGGATTCATGGGGAAGCCATGAGTTTGAGGCGGCTCGCTATCCGAACCCTCAGGCGATGCTCGACAGCGTGCACGCCCTGCATGGAAGATTCATGATTTCGGTTTGGCCGAAGTTCTATGATACCGTAAAGAATTACAAGGAACTGGATACCAAGGGCTGGATGTATCACCAGGCTATCAAGGATGATATCCACGACTGGCTCGGTTTCCGCGGCTCCTTCTATGATGCCTACGATGCCGGAGCCAGAAAGATGTTCTGGCGACAGATGGATGAGAATCTCTATACCAAGTATAAGTTCGGTGTCGATGCCTGGTGGATGGATGCATCAGAACCAAACGTTCGCGACTGCACCCCGATGTGGTACCGTAAGGCACTTTCGGGTCCTACTGCCCTGGGCACATCTACCGAGTATTTCAATGCCTACAGCATCGTGAATGCCGATGCCATCTATAATGGTCAGCGTAGCGTGAACCCTAACCAGCGTGTCTTCCTCTTGACCCGTTCCGGTTTTGCAGGCGAGCAGCGCTACAGCACCGCTACCTGGTCGGGCGATATTGCTACCCGCTGGGAGGATATGCGTGCGCAGATGACTGCCGGACTGAACTATTCGATGGCTGGACTTCCTTTCTGGGGAATGGACCAGGGTGGTTTCTGTGTAGAAAACCGCTATGTGGCTGCCCAGCAGGAGTTCGACAAGAATGGTACCGAGAATGCCGATCTTAAGGAATGGAGAGAGCTGCAGGCTCGCTGGAACCAGTTCGGTTGTTTCGTTCCGATCTATCGTGCCCACGGTCAGTGGCCATTGCGTGAGGTGTGGAACATCGCTCCAGCCGATCATCCTGCCTACAAGACCATCGTAGCCTACGACAAGCTCCGCTATCGCCTGATGCCTTACCTCTACAGTATGGCGGGTATGGTTCATCTCAAGGATTACACCATGATGCGTGGACTGGTGATGGATTTCAATGGCGATGAGAAGGTTTTGGATATCAAGGACCAGTGGATGTTCGGTTCTGCCCTGATGGCTTGTCCGGTGGGTGAGTATCAGAAGTATTCACGTAATGTCTATCTGCCTAAGCAGAAGGGCTGGTACGATTTCTATACCGGAGAATATCATGCAGGCGGTCAGACCATCGTGGCAGATGCGCCATACGATAAGATTCCTGTCTTCATCCCAGAGGGTGCCATCCTTCCGATAGGTCCTGAGATGCAGTGGAGTGACGAGAAGAAGCCGGAGCTGATCGACCTCTATGTCTATGCCGGCAAGGATGGCTCTTATACCTTGTACGAGGATGAGGGCACAAACTATAACTACGAGAAGGGCAAGTATGCAGTGATTGATTTTAAGTATGATGATGCCCGTAAGCAGGTTACCATCGGTGCCCGCAAGGGTAGTTTCGACGGCATGCTCCAGAAGCGCCGCTTCAACATCATCCTGGTGGATCAGAAGAAGCAGCAGGGTGTGAATCTCGCCAAGTCGCCTAAGGGCAAGGTTGTGAAGTATTCCGGCCAGGCAATTACTGTAAAATTGAAGTAGTCTAATCTCCCACAGATGACACAGATTTCACAGATTTTTTTATATTCTCAGAAAAGATGAATTTGTGTAAATCTGTGCTATCTGTGAGATTTTTTATATTGATAGGAATGAACAGGAAAACATTATTGGGCGTAGTTTTGATGAGTGGGCTTTTCGCTCATCCGTTGAGCGCCCGCGAACATCAGTCTTTTGATAAAGACTGGCTTTTCGTTTTGGCTGATAGTGCCGGTATGCAGAATTCGGAGTATTCCGACGGGCATTGGCGCCGCCTGAATCTCCCTCACGATTGGGAGATAGAGGGCGATTTCTCTCCATCGAATCCTTCGGGAGCCAGCGGTGGTGCTCTTCCGGGCGGCATCGGATGGTATCGCAAGCACTTCTCTCTTTCGCCAGACGAGAAGTACGACCGCTTCACCATCACCTTCGATGGCGTGTATATGAACTCTACCGTCTATATCAACGGCCACAAGCTCGGCACCCGTCCTTACGGCTACAGCACCTTCGAGTACGATCTTACACCTTATATATATAAGAAGGGTGATAACGTCATCGCCGTGAAGGTGGATAACAGCGACCAGCCCAACAGCCGCTGGTATTCGGGCTGCGGCATCTACCGCCACGTGTGGCTCACCAAGACCCTGAAGGAGGCATATATCCCGCAGTGGGATCAGTATGTGGCTACCACGCCGAAGGGGGATGTCAAGGTGAAGGTGGATTTCCATGCCGATGGCAGCAGGATGAAACTCTCCATCCGCAATACCATCTACGATGCGGCTGGCAAGGTGGTGGCAAGGAGCCAGGGCAACCAGAGCCAGCAGCTCAAGGTAAGGAAACCGCATCTCTGGTCTATCGGCAAGGGCTATCTCTATACCGTGAAGAGCGAACTGGTGGTGAATGGCAAGGTGGTAGATACTGCCACTACGCAGACCGCCTTCCGTGATGTGAGGTTTGATGCCCGGAAGGGTTTCTTTCTCAATGGCGAGAATATGAAGATCAATGGCGTGTGCGAGCATCACGATTTCGGATGTCTCGGTGCCGCCCTCAACGAGGATGCGCTTCATCGCAAGCTCACCATTCTCAGGGATATGGGCGTGAATGCCATCCGAAGCAGTCATAATCCTCCGGCTCCCGAACTCCTGAACATGTGTGATTCCATGGGAATCATGGTGATGGACGAGAGCTTTGATATGTGGCGCCGCAAGAAGTCGAATGGCGATTATGCCCGCTTCTTCGATGAATGGCACCTGCGTGATCTCTCTGATCTGGTAAAGCGTGACAGGAATCATCCTTGCATCATCATGTGGAGCATCGGCAACGAGGTGCTCGAACAGTGGTCGGATGCCGCTGCCGATACCTTGAGTCTGGAGCAGGCGAATCTCATCCTGAATGCGGGTCATGATGCCTCTACCTTGTCGCATGGCGATGAACTCAGCGTGAATTCTCTTCTCACCCGTCATCTGGCTGATATCGTGAAGAAGTATGATCCGTGGGGCGCCCGTCCGGTTACTGCCGGATGCAACGAGCCTGATCCGAAGAATCATCTCTTCAAGAGCGGTGCCATCGATGTCATCGGATTCAATTATCATCATCAGTGGGTGAAGGATGTTCCTAGAAACTTCCCGGACAAACCGTTCATCTTCTCCGAGAGTGTTTCGGCACTCCAGACGCGCGGTTATTACCGGATGCCGAGCGACAGCATCTATACGGCTCCGGTGGAGTGGTGGCTGCCATATACCGATCCATCCTTCAAGTGTTCGGCGTATGACAATATGCATGCCTCCTGGAGCAGTACGCACGAGGAGACCTGGGATGTGGTGAAGCACAATGATTTCGTGGGCGGACAGTTTATCTGGACCGGTTTCGATTATATCGGCGAACCGACGCCGTATGCCTATCCAGCCCGCAGCAGTTATTTTGGCATCATCGACCTGGCTGGTCTTCCTAAGGACAGCTATTATATGTATCAGAGTGAGTGGACGAAGAAGCCTGTTCTCCATCTCTTCCCTCACTGGAACTGGCTTCCGGGTCAGCAGATAGATATGTGGTGCTATTACAATCAGGCAGATGAGGTAGAGCTGTTCATTAATGGCAAGAGCCAGGGCATCCGGAAAAAGAAGGTGCATGGAGAGGGGAATGGCGCCGCCAATGCTGCCGTCTTTGATCGCAGCACAGAGTACCACGTGATGTGGCGGGTAACTTTCGAGCCGGGCGAAGTAAAGGTAGTAGCGAGAAAGCAAGGCAGGGAGATATCATCCCAGACCATCAAGACAGCCGGTCCTCCTCATCATCTCGTCTTGAAGAAGACCTATCAGAACACCCTTGCATCTGCTGCTCAAACCCCGTCAGGCGTTCCTGCGGATTTGCAATCGGGCACCCCGTCAGGCGTTCCTGCGGATTTTCAATCCGCAGTCAAAAAAGGTTCGACCTCTGTCCCTGGGGATTTGCAATCCCCATCATCCCCTACAACCTTCGTAGAAGTAAATGTAGTAGATAAGGATGGCAATCTCTGCCCGAATGCCGAGAACGAGATTTATTTCTCTTCTTCCGCCGAAATCCTGGGCACAGATAACGGCAATCAAACCTCCCTGGAGCGTTTCACCGATCCAAAGAGAAAAGCATTCTTTGGCAAGTGCATCATCGTCTTGCGAGGTCACGGCACGCTCCGTGCCGAATCCATAGATTTGCAACAAGCTACCATCCAATTATAAAAACAAAAAAAGCATGCCAAAGTCATTTCGACTTTGGCATGCTCATTTAAGTTACATACAGCTCGTCACGCCCAGAGAGGCGGCTCATTAAGTTACATACAGCTCGTCACGCCCAGAGAGGCGGCTCATTTAAGTTACATACAGCTCGTCACGCCCAGAGAGGCGGCAATAGCGGTCAAGATAGATAATACTATCTGAAAAACAGTTTTCCAAGTTTCTTTCTTCATACGCAGTTTTTTTAGTGATTAATGGTTATTGATTAGTGATAATTCCGTTAGGCGTTTCGGCGGATTTGCAATCCGCCGTTAAAAAACGTCCTAACCTATTTGTGCTCTGCGGATTTGCAATCCGCATCAAGCAAGATTTACAAACTTACGTTGTCGCCGCCGCCGTCTGTTCCGCTGTCAGTTCCACCGCCAGTACCCTGGCTAGTTCCGCCGCCCTGCGATGTTCCGCCGTTATCCTTGTTAGTATCCCCGCCAGCACCCTGGCTAGTATCACCTCCGCCCGGAGTATTCTCCGTACCACCGCCGTCATCAGCTCCGGTAGTATAATCATCGTAAGCCACGATCTTGGTGAGCTTCTTCAGCTCGGCGTTGCTCCAGGTCTTTGTGTTTCTTACAATCAGATGCACGCCCTGTACGCTAGCCGCCGTCACCTTCTCTTTGCTCACCTCGCCACGCGAAGTCATACCGATGGAAAACAATCCGAGGTCGGAGAAACGAACGCTCTTGCCATCCAGAATCAGATGCTTCAGGCAGTCGAGGGTATCCATCAGCACACCGTGGATGGTGCCTCGGCTGTATGGAGAGTTGTGCTCAGAGATATGGGTCACGAAGTCCTCGAAACTCATCTCACGGTCGCTCACGGCAGTAGCATACCAGAGCTTCTTACCAGCGTTCTCACCCGTCTGAGGGGTACGCATAATCTTACGATACTTACTAGTTCCTTGTCCCATAGTCAATCAGTTTTTAAAGGGTTAATAATTAATTTTTGACGATGCAAAGGTACGGCTTTTTTAGGGAACCGCCAAAAATCAGGGTGTGATAAGCCCCGATTTTCAGCAGCCCCAGATTCCAAATCCCGTTAATAATTCTAACTCATAATTTTGAAAAAGAGAAACCATAGCTTTGCAGATCACAAACCATAGTTTTAGAGATAGCAACCCATAGCTTTGCAGATTGCAACCGCCATAGCTTTTCTCCTCAAAAGCTATCACAATAACAGTTATCACAGTTTCTCGAAACACTTTTCTTTTTCTCCTTTCAGAACTAACTATATATATTATATATTTATAATAATATATATAGTTAAATTCTATTTAACATTTCCCTTATCCCTTGATACCCCCCCCCGTAAAAACTGTGATAACTGTTATTGTGATAGCTGTGATGCAAATCACGGACACTGATGGATAAATTCCCAGGCTATCATATGTCAGTACTATTTTCAATAAAAGTTGTCCTAAAATGAATATAAAAAGAGCTTTTCTGTTTTTTTTTTTCGATTTTTCCTTGCATTTGTGGGAATAAAGTCGTATCTTTGGCGAATGTTTAGAATAAAATATAGAATGTTATGACCAAAGAGATATTTTTCGACCTTCTTACCAAAGAGGTTGCTACATATAAGAGCTTCTTGGAGACAGACAGTGGAGACTGGGTTGTCAAGGGATTTATTGACATCAATAAAAATGTTTATACCATTACAAATGACACTAAAGTCGTCTCTAAAGTTATAGAAATACTTCTTATCCCTAAACTGTTAGCTTTTGCTGAGAAAAACGGATTAGAGTTGGAACTTCCGTCAAAACAAAATTATTATCCAGACTTAACTTTTAAAGATAAGGAAGGTAATTTGTTTGCAGTGGATTTTAAGTCTAGTTATTATCAAGATGATAAAATCAATGGTTTGACTTTAGGTTCTTATTGGGGATATTTTCGTAATAGGGATTCTATTATGAATATGGATCATGCATATAATGAGTATGTTTCCCATACGGTTTTAGGAATACTTTATAAGCAGAGCGTCGTTGAAGAAAATGAAAAAACGACGTATCAAATAGATGAGTTGGATGCTATACATTCTGTTATCGAGAAATTTATCTTCTTTGTACAGCCCAAGTGGAAGATTGCCAATGATACACCAGGTAGTGGAAATACTAGAAATATTGGCGGAATAGCAAGTGTCAGCAAGCTTCTTGCAGGACAAGGACCTTTTGCTCAATTTGGTGAAGATATTTTCGATGATTATTGGATGGGCTATTTCAATAAAGCAGATGCTCAAAGAGCAGGTATTGGCTCTCCTCATTATTCAAATTTGGACACATATAAGCAATATGTAAATAATAAAAGTAAAATTAGCAAAAGATTATGAATATAGCAAAAACAATAATCCCTCCAATTAAGTCTCAGGGTATCAAGACAAAATTGGTTCCTTGGATAAATGATATTATACGACGTTCGGGGCTAGACCTGTCTAAAACTAATTGGGTAGAGCCTTTTTTTGGTACAGGCGTAGTTGGCTTGAATGCACCTGTTGGAGGACGTAGATATATAGCAGATAGTAATCCGCATATCATCAATTTTTACAATGCTGTTTTGCGGGGTGATATTACTCCCGAAAATATGCGTAGTTATTTGGCGCATGAAGGAAAACTGCTTTTGGAAGCAGATGAGGGCGGCTATGCACATTATCGGAAGGTGAGAGATCGTTTCAATAGAGAGTTTAGCTCTTTCGACTTTATCTTTCTTTCAAGAGCAGGATTCAATGGTATGATGCGTTTTAATCGTAGAGGTGAATGGAATATACCTTTCTGTAAAAAGCCCAATCGTTTTGCACCAGCCTATATCACCAAGATTTGCAATCAGATAGGAGCTGCGCAGCGTGTGATTCATCTAGGGAAGTGGGAGTTTCATAATCAAGGTTTTGCCGATACTATAGCGCAGGCAAAAGCAGGAGATTTAATATACTGTGATCCACCTTATTATGGCCGTTATGTGGACTATTACAATGGTTGGACGGAAGAGGATGAAGAAGCTCTTTTTCATGCCTTGGAGAAAACTCCAGCCCATTTTATTTTGTCAACATGGCATCATAATGAGTTTAGGGCGAATGATATGATGGAGCGTTTTTGGAACCATTTTAATGTAGAGACCCAGGAACACTTTTACCAGGCTGGAGGGCATCTGGAGAATCGTCATGCCATGGTAGAGGCTTTGGTTTTCAATTTCGATCTGCATGAATCGGTAAAGACCTCCGAGATTCAGCAACCTGTTCAATTGGATTTAGATTTTGCAATATAATGACAGAACCCTTTTTTTCTTCAGACAATAAGGAGTTTGTTTTGTATCAAGGAGATTCGATGAATCTCATTGGTGAAGTTGGTAAGCAAGTGGATGTTATCTTTGCTGACCCTCCTTATTTTCTGTCGAAAAATATAGCCAGATGTATCAATGGAACCTGGAAAACATTTGATAAAGGAGAGTGGGATAGAGTTGCCTCTTTCGAGAAAATCAATCTGTTTAATAGACAATGGCTGTCGGCATGTAGAAAAGTATTGAAAAATGGCGGTACCATTTTTGTAACGGGAACCTACCATAATATTTTTTCCGTGGCTTCATGTATGCAGGAACTTGGATACAAGATTCTCAATATCATCTGTTGGCAAAAAACAGATGCCAAGCCTACTTTGTCGCGTAACTATTTTGATTTTACAACCGAGTATATTATTTGGGCAAGAAAAGATGAAATACACCAGCATTTCTTCAATTGTGCCTTGATGGAACAATTGAATGGCGGTAAGCGGATGACTGATGTTTGGAGAATTCCATTCTTGTCTTCTTGGGAAATGAAGTGCGGCAAGCATCCTACACAGAAGCCTCTTCGGTTGCTATATAGAATAATACTCGCCTCAACTCATCAGGGAGATACGATTTTGGACCCATTTGCTGGTAGTTGTACCACGGGTATTGCTGCGAATTTACTGGATAGAAAATTCATAGGTATCGACCAAAGTAAAGATTTCTTGGATTATGGAATCAGAAGAAAAATGGAAATTATGAATTCGGATATGGCAAAGAAAATTCTCCGAAAGATTTCCGAGAATCCAGAAGAAGTGATGGTGATGGTGAATCATGCACGTAAAGACTTGAAGGCAAAGATGATAGAAAAGGGTATCTGTTATCTTCGTGCAGGAAACTCTAAAGGGTCACTTTGTGTTACTCCTGGCTTTGAACGTATGCAGTATCTGTTATTGCATACTGCAGGAGAAGATTGCCAACTGTTCAAGTTGAAAAAGAGAGGGACATTTCAGATATGGACTAAAGAAACTTTAGAGGAATATGGCTTCCATCCGCAGCATGCCCCATATTATATAGTCCTTCCCTTTGATGGAACTAAACCTGTTGAGTTTAAAAGAATACCAAATTTAAAAGAAAAGCTGAATACTTTTTGTGCAAAAATAATGCCTTTGAGTGATTTCGTAGGAGTCAAATAATAGAAAATATGTGGTAATATAAAAAAAAGTAGTGATTTTTTTGGAGGTTCAAAATAAAAATATTACTTTTGTATCATAATAGAAACTAACAAGAACAGAAAGCCCCACCTGGTGATGAGACTGAGCGCTCAAACCAGGTGGGGCTTTTTCGTCCCAAAAATTTAATAATGTATGAAAACAATTGAAGAAGAAATCGACGAAGACTTCGTCAGACCTTTAACGAAAATATTTGATGGTGGAGAAGCTCCTGAAGGCTGGGATATTCGCGCAAAGGCAGAACAATACAATCACTCTTTCCATAACCAGGTGTGGATGATAAAGTTTCATCAAAGGATGAAACCTATCTATTGGCGTCTCCTGTCGGGTGACTATTCCGAAAGTACCGATTTTTCTGATGTGCTTTATCCGCTATCCTTATGGATGTATGCCTATGATGAGCTTGATAAACTCGTAGGCGAGCATAATATAATGGATCTTCTGAATTCTGCATATTGCAGAGCGGGCGGACTATATAATTTCTTCCATTTGTTGCGATGCATTATGGACCAGTCTTATCGTCCATATATCAAGCAATGGCCAGAGGATGCTGTTGATAAGGAGATAGAGAAACTGGAGGTTAGCGGTGATAGTGAGCGTGGAGAAATGCTGTGCGTTTTGTCGGCCTACCTGATGATAGAGCATACGGATTTGCCGGAAAAGCATAAGGATTTTCTGGAGGAACAGCTGGCGGAAAACTGGAATTACTTGACAAATGTGTATTCTTTTACCTCAGTTCGGGATAAGAAATAGTGCCTAAAAAAGTTGGTAATCTCCGATATT